>Ga0208182_1000603_pt1 | contig 22092 bp, 30 predicted proteins | sample MalvireepMed_906_FD_184248 | JGI IMG/M metagenome (GOLD analysis project Ga0208182, IMG submission 184248) | Marine viral communities from the Global Malaspina Expedition - Malaspina viral metaG DeepMed_906 (SPAdes) (version 2) | ecosystem: Environmental > Aquatic > Marine > Oceanic | place...
CATTAAATACTATTACTGGAGTATTTTCTAAAAATGTTAAAAGCTGTGTATTGCCATCAGTTGTAATCTCAGCAGGATATTCAATTTTATTAATGGTAATTTTAGCTTCTGTAATAGTAATTGTATCGCTTCGGGTTCTAATATATAAATCTGAAATAGAAAAATCACCATCTGTTATATCCCTGTTGTAAATTTCCTCCGATTCACCAACAATACCACCAACATTATATTCATATACATCAATCATCTAATTGAAATAAATTAGTCATTGTTGCTTGGGAAAATGTTATTTTGTAAGCAGCCCCACCTGCAAGTTCAGTTAAACCACCTTGCCACCCTGTACCTAAATTTTGTGCTACTGCACCTATACCTATTATTTCTATCAAATTTTCCAGTTCAGGAAAATCAGTATATATATTTTCAAGAAGAACCCCATCCAGTTCAGATGAGGCGATAACATCATACCCTGTTTCAGCTTCAAATATGGTGTTCGCAAATTGGAACAGCCCCAAATCGTGCATCTGAATTGCCTCAAATTCACAAAATTCGAGTGTCTTGTTTGTGCTTATAATTAGGAAGTTTTTAAAAACATTTTGCCCATTTACCTCTCCATCTGCTATATAATCAATCCCATAAGGATTAACTCCCCCAAGAATAGCATCAAAATCAACAAAATCTCCTATTTCTAAAAACATCATCTTTAAGGGTAATTTAATCTTTAGCTTCAGTTTTTGATTACAACTCCACAATAAATACCATTCTGCGAAAGCCTGTGCAGTATCGTGATCTCTTATGTATTTTCCCCTATCATCATCAATTATAAGGGTGCTGTCAGGGTGTATTAAATTCTCATTATCGTCAAATTCAGTAGGTATGGTAAATCCATAATAACCATATTGATAAAGAGGAATAACATACTGTAGATCAGCCTCTACGCTATCATTAAATTCACCTCTTGCATAATCCCAATTATACTTAAATACAACCTTAGTATAAACATCCTCAATCTTACTGCGTGAAAAACTGAAATCAATACAGTCTGCTTCTTTGATCTGAAAATCTGATGTTCCACCATCTCTCGGTATTTCTGTAAATACAAAATCCCCCAAATTTGTAAAACGGGGCAGATATGGACTTGCAGATGCAATTCCCTCAATCAGTTTCTTGCTGGATATTTTGGAATCGACTGTGAAGTCATAATACCAATCATAAGTGCCTGTCTCATCTATCCCTGTAACACCAAGTTCATTTTCTAATATATGTGCAATAACTTCTGGTGCAGTTGGTGATAAAAAGAAGTTGAATAATAAAGGTGTTATTGCCCTGCCTTTTACATTGGCATAGAAATCCATATTAAATAGATTGTCCATTAGCATCCAATGATCTACTTCAACACCTTCAAATATTGTTTGTCCAGCCATTATAGCATAACCAGCATCTATTTGCATATAAAATAATAACTGTCCCACATTGCTAATCCGTATAGGAGTATCGCCACCATCTAATGAATTGTATGTAGGCTGTGCATCAGGAACCCAATTAGGACTTGCTTCTGTTCCTGCTCCTGACTGATTGTTCCATATTTTTGAATCGTAATCGCCAAGAGTATTGCCACCGAATCTCCACATTATGTTAACAAATGTTCCTGTCCATTGCACTTTATCATAAAAATTCACCCCGAATTTTGTACGAATATATCCTGTATCTTCCTTATAAGAAGATTCAGATATGATGGGAATCTCCATAGTACATCCTACAAGAGTTTCTTCAAAGTGGATAGCACTTGTTTCCCACCATATATCAGTTCCTTCCCCAATTTCATCAAATATTTTACTCGTCTGATCCCAATCACCAGCTAAATTCTCCCTAAACAATGTACCTTTTATTGTAAAAGGAAAGTGTGAAAAATTTTCATCTGATACTGTGGCATAATATATTTGCCCACTACTATGGTCTATAGCTTTACCAGATTCTACTCTTAATGGATTTACTGATGATGGCGTTAGCGTTTCAAATCCTATAATTTCATTATTGGAAATAGGATTTGAACCTATACTTTCACTACCCGAACTATATTCATATACTGATTGGAGTAAAATACTTTTACCTGATATTATATATTGTACAACATCTCCATACTCCACACCAGATTGAAATGTCACCTCTTGTATTGCTGTGGGAATATTGATATATGATCCTTCTTTTTCTACATATAAAGGATAAGTTCCTACAAAACTAATACTATCATCAATGTCTGGGATTATATCAATTTCGCCTTCTAATAATGCTCCACTATCCAATAATGGAGCCGAAGCTATTACACACGGACTTCTATCAACATGACCATATACCATTGGTTTCGGTTTGTTTTTATATTTAGCCACAGCGTTACCCCCTAAATTAGCAAGTGGCAAATCCTTATGAAGTGTTGATTGACTGCGATCTTCAACAACAAGGCGAATTTTCTCATCTGTCATATCGTATCTTCTGATAGTGCCGAAATATATTTGAAAAGCAGCACCCTCCCTTCCTGCGTCATCATAACTACTATAACCTGAATCTACTTGGATTATATCATCCACGCCCGGAGATAACCAATATATTCTAACTTCTGTATTAATTAATGATGAATCTCCAATAAGTTCAGAGAACCTAACACCCTCATAAGGGAAATTACTAATATCAATATTTACAGAAGAAATTTTATAATTCCGTTTTTCAATATCAATGGATTCTTTTAGCGATGGGACATTTAATAGTAATGGTAAAGTTTGCTGTGATCCATATTTATCTTGCCATTGGTTTGTGCTTATCCATATTCTACTGGTTGTCCATGTGCTGCCCACTCTTGTTCCAATTAATATAACTGGAAATAATGCAGTATCACGCCCTGCAATATCGTTCTTGAAATTAGCCGGTAAACTAAGCATCAGCTAATTCCAAAATCCGTGCCACGCCTGATTGCTTCCTTGATGTTTTCAGCAAGTTCTCCTTCAACGAAATCCTGCGATAAAACATTTCCTGATACATTTACAGTTACAGAACCTCCTCCTGCTGGGCCATCAATATTTGGTGATGAAAGTGGTGTAATTCCGATATGTTCTGGACCAGCTTCCCCTGCTAATATCATAGTTGGCTGTGAAACTACTTTATCCATTCCTGTTGCAGCCTTTTCAATCATTTTCACATTAGCAAGTCCTGCACCAAGGGCAGCAACAGCAGCAGTAGCGCCAAGTGCTGGACCAACAACAGGAATACCAGCCATAGCTTTAAAAGCAGCATTTGCTGAAGCATAAGCATCTACAAGAGCCTGAACCTGGGCTGCCCTTTTCCCTGCTTTTTCCATTTCAGGGTATGCTTTGCCCATAGTTTGTATATTCTGCCCAAATTCTTTAGCAGCATCTTTTCTTTCTTTTTTAAGTTTAGCTTCAGTTGCTATGGCATCTTCCTGTGCTAAAGAAGCACTAAATATTTGTTCAGGGATTTTTTGAAGCGTATCTAAATATTCTTGGGCTGTATCATTCAATATTGCCATAGATACAATTATTGGGTCAGTATTTTCTGCTGCTACTAATATATCCTCCATATATCTTTCTATTGATACATTCAATCTATTTAATGAACTTCTTGTAAACCCCATACCATCAGTCAATTTTAAGAAAATATTATCTGCACCATTCTGCTCTATCATTTCCTCCATTTCTTCTCTTAAATCCATCATATTCATAATCAAAGATTGATTTACAGTATCAGTTTGACCCATTTGCCTTGAAATCTCATCAAACACTTGCATCGCCCCACCAACCCTATTTACTTCACTATCTAATCTTGCCATTGCTTCAGCAGAAGAATCTACACCATCTGCCCATTCTAAAAATGCTTCAGCGCCCTCCATAAATGATGTTAGTGCTTCAGCAACCTTAATGACATGAGGTGCTAACATATCCCCAAATTTAATTGCAAGATCACCAGTAGCAGTAGCAACCTGTGCAATAGAATCTTTTGTAGTTAGTTGTTCTTCTCCTAATTGTGCAACAAGACCATTAGCCTCTCTCATAGCAGCATTTACAAAGGCAGTTTTCCTTTCCTGGTCTGTAAGTTTAGAGGCTGTTGTTCCAATAGAATCTGCATAGTCCTTATAAGCCTTATTGGTATCTACCATAATACCAAGATTATCAAGCATCAGTTTTGATTGCCGACCAAGACCAGTAACAAGTGATTCAACAGCCTGAACAGTATCAACACCAAGTGCTGCCCCAAGCCTTTGTGCCACATCAAACATATCTGCCATCTGATCCTCTGAATCAGTAATGCCAAGAAGCATAGCATTATTAGCCTGTTTCATCAAAGTAAGGCTATCTATTGTTCCATCAGTTGCATCCTTGAATTTGTTAAATGCAGCAGTTGAAAATCCTTGAGATTTAGCAAGATTATCAAATCCCCTTTTGACACCCTCCATCTCTGCCGACATTTGGATAGATTTTTTTAATCCTTGCATAACAGCAACAACAGAAACAGCCTGAAGTGCCATCATTTTCATTGAACCTGTTAAGGATTTTATATTTCCAGCAGCCTTTTTAGCACCCTTCTCTTTAACATTTATGAAAAAATTAGGCATTAGATTTCTCCCTTTGTTGTTTCGCTACACAATAATTATATTCCTGTTCAATAACCAGGAAATCATCTATTATATTAGGTGGGGTTTCTTTTAAGGATGGATAGGGAGGACAGGAGAACTGTTTACAGAAATTGTATTCTGTTATTCGGCTTTGACAATCTTCATCAAGCAAAAGCGAATGGTCGGCAAAGAAAAAACTCTGTGTATATATTGCTTCTCCCACATTAAACCCTTTTTGTTCTGCTTCATCTGATAGTCTTATAATTTCGTCATACACATCTGTCATGCCCTTAAATTCGGACTTTTTACGATTAGATGGACATAATGCTACATAGGGGAATGAAACCCCGGCAAATGCCCCTTGTTGTAAGCCATTGAATGAAATCCAGACATTAATACGAAGCAGTAATTCATCTATTTTTTTTTATTAATTTCATCTGCCAACTTAAATGCAATTACCTCAATTTCATCTTTTGACAGCTTGAATACATCATCTTCAGTTAATGTTGTTGCATTATCCAATATATCACAACAGGCATCAAACATATTGTAACCATTTTTTTCAGAAGAACCTTGACGGATAACTCTATTAATGAGTTTCCTGGTGTCCATATTCCAGTTTTTAGTAGTTACTTCAATTTCCTTGAAGTCTGTTCCCTCGACTGCTTTAACTTTGATTTTATCAGCCATTATGCTATTGTAATGCTTATAATTGTAGCAGTTGTTGATGCTCCGAATGCCCTGAATGGGATTGTATGAGTTAAAAAACTTCCACCCTGATCTAAACTTGCATTATCTATCATTACATCAGGACAAGATATAGTAAACCCTGATGATTCTGCTATTGTTAATGCAATACCAGTAGATGCACCTGTTAGTTGTGCAACTAAATCATAAGTATTATCATCTGCTTTCACAGTTAATGAACCTGTTACTTCCCATGCCCCTGTTTGTGCTACTGAAAATGGAAGAAAACTGCTGAAATCTTGTGAGCCATTCCTTTCAAGTGATCTTGATATTGTTATCTCCCAAGACAAAGGCACAAGTTCCTGAGCACCCAAAGTAATAACAGCAGAAGCCAAGTCAAATATACTTTTCACTGCATTTCCTGAATCTACTGTATCAGCAGCAATACTATCAGCAGATTCAACTGGTGGATAAGCAGTCCAAAATGTAGTATCACAGGTAAGTTGTCCTGAATTAGAACCTACATCTTCTTTTATTGTCATGGATTGCACCATAGCACCCCTGACTACCAAATCTTCAGCAGTTGCATCAGTTCCACCATTAATAAAATTAACAGTCGCATGATTTTTAGAAGAAGCACCATGTACCATCTGCATATCACCTGCAACACCATTTCCTATTCCAATAGCAGGTGTAAGAACACAGGCAGAAGCACCATCACCAAATGCCCACAGACAATTTGCAAGGATAGCATTTACTGTTCCAAAAAATGAAACATCAAATGTCCATGTATTTAAATCCCTTCTATTTATCCCTTGCTTTTCCACCTGCCCATAGTGTCCTGAAAGATTCGGTGCAACTTCTAATGCCGAACTATTGTAAGGCATTGAAAATGATTGGATTGGAAAATCAAAATAAGTATGTGCATCCTCATGTGCTGTTCCAAAAGACTGTGTAGTTGAAGCATCAAAGCAGAAAATAGGCTTAATCTCTGCCGAGGATATTGTTTGAAGTTCTATTGCCATTATTTTTCTCCTTTATTCTTACTTGTTGATTTTATTTCCTGTAAATGTGGTTTAATCTTTTCAGGTATATCCTCAAGGTCTAAAGTATGCCCTGCAACTAACAATCCATGTTTAGATGAAGAACCAAGCCCATCAAAATTTTCTGATTCTTTCAATTTTAAATATGATTTTTTTGCTTTATACATTGCCATAATTTAAGTCCTTTTTTATGTATATCCGTTATGATGAATTATAGAAATACCAAATTCAGTTATATGCAGTCTGTCATTTTCTTCATTTTCTGTGTCCTGAACATTGTATTCTATATCTTGCACTTGAAGTTCTGCCCACTTATAAGTAGAACTGGTTTGATTGTCTAATAAATGTTTTCTCAATTTGTCCACATTTGCCTTAACAGATTTATTTATCATCTCATTATTTGTATCTGCCATGTGGTAATATCTAACATTTACAAAATATTCCCTTTCTTCAAGTGAGCCTGTTTGCAATATTAAGTTGGATGATTCCAGATTAATCCTTATGCACTCTGTTCCAAGCATTTTAAATTCATTTGCAATATAAACATTCTTAAATTCATCATTTATTATCTTTCTTAATCCGAGTTCAATCTCATCATAGGCAATCTTGTCATAAGTAACAGCCATTAAATGCCATATCCCCTACGAGTAAGCTGAATTGCACCTGATTCAGCATTACTTATCTTTCTTGTTTCTGAATATACTTCTACTTCCCAAAGATCGTTTTGGGTCATACTGCTACCCTGGAATCTACAATAAAATCCTCCGTGAATATGCTGCAACCCACCTGTAACCTTAATATCAGTTTTTTCAGAGCCAAATAACTTATCACTACCATAATATTCCACCTTTACGATTGCCACTCCGTATGCACCTGTCGTTGTGCAGGTAATCCGAAGCAAATCAAATGCCTCACCAGAATATGCACCACCTTTTTCAATTATATCCATACTACCAGCTTTTGTGATACCCATCACTTTTCCCTGGCTATCATCAGAATCAACTTCATAAGATAATTTATACTCACCCTTATTGAGCCTATCCACAAGACCCGAACCATCCATATTAGTTACTAAGTTATTATAATAATCAGCTTCTTCCTGCCTGTTATTAGTTCTGAGGAGATTGGCAACACATAAATAGCAGGTTGATTTAATTATAATTGCATCAAATTCTGGTGCTGATGATACATGGGTCGTATTAGCATCATATTGGGTATATTTAGGTATTGGTGTAGGATACCTTCTATCTAATAAGTTATTTAATTCCATAGAGGCATTTACAAGCATTTGGTCAAAGTAGGTGGCATTATCAATACCTCCCTCAACCACAGAATCGCCTGGATCACTATCCCATGTTAATAATAAACAATCATCATTAGATGAATATGTCCATTCACCTTTTTGTGATAATTTTGTCCAGAAATATAAACCACTATCAGTTGAATAGTCGGATGTTTCTTGGGTAGTACCATCAAAACCCCTTCTAACTTGTACTGTATTGGCAGAAGCTGTATCTATAACAAGCATTTTCTCATCCGTACCTTGAATACCAATAATCCAGCCCGGATCAACTAATTGGTTATGTGTGTTTTCTGTAGTGATTTCAGTTTCTCCATAGGATAATACTTCTGCTGTATCTGCACCAGAATCTCCTAATTGTGCCGATGGAATTGATTGTTTTCTAACGCTCATATCTTGCCCATCTATAAAAAGATTGGTAACAAGTCCTACATTTTCTGCAATATAACAACTTGTAGCAGTATCAACATCTTGATAGGTTGCCCCTAATAATGTCCACCCAAACACCTGTCGTTTGGCATCAAATTGACTAAAGGCACTATAATAATGTTGTAGGTCTGATTGTGATGCGTATTTAAAATCTGTAGCCATTAGTATCTCCTTCTCTTAGGCTTTTTCATGGGTTTCTTTTTGTATTTAGATTTTGGCATTATTAATATATCCTTGTCTGAACTTTTCCACTGTATTTTTGACTTGTAGTGTTAGCCAAAACATTAACAAGTGAATTTATCCTGTCTGCTGTTGCATCATTCAGTTTGCCTGAAAAAGCAGATGAATGCAAACAACTTACAACAAATTCAGCATTGGCAGGACATCCTGTCATATCAATAGCCCCGGTTTCATAATTAATAGTTCCATTACACATTCCAAATAACCGAGAATTTCCATCATCATATCCAAATACACCTGTATTTGGCGAAGTTGCATAAGTAATTCTATCGTAGGTAACATCATCTGGAAGTTTAGCAGCAATAGCATCAGGAACATTAGCAAGAGCAGGAAACCATCCATTTTGTTGTGCAAATATATTATATGAAGCACTTGCTCCATCTGTTCCGGCTGTAAGTGCTATTGCAGAAGTTGATAATCTCTGTCCTGATGTAAATCTAACATCTCCATTCACTATTGCAACTGAACTTTTCTGCTGAAATGTATTTGAAGCTGAATTATTATATTTATCATCTAATGCAGTCTGCATCTTTGAAATCACTCCATTAGTTCCTCCCCAATTTGTGTTACTCGAATCAACTGTAAAGTTTATTGCCTCTGCTGTTCCTCCATCTATTGCAATTTTAAACCAGTATGAGCCTGATGCTGTGAGAGATGTGTTAGTTGAGGAGGTAATTCCAGATAAGCCGAGGCTTCTGTACCCAGCTTCATAAAACTTTATAGCAACTGAACCGGGTATTATCCCCTGACTTTCTGTTGCAGAACGCCCCTGTCCAAAGAAATTAAAACATTTAAATTTGCCATTACTATCAGTTTGAGCAACAGTATATTTATCAAAGTCGTGGTAAGCATTAAAAAATGGAAGCCTAACAGCGTCAGCATCAGCAGCCGCAGTTACAGCAGTAGAACCATAAACTCCTCTTTCAACAGTTAATGTATTATTAGCTAAATCTGATTTATCCCCTATTGCAGTCACCTTCATCACTTCATCTCGTATTCTGATTAAATCATTCACACGAAATAAATTAGCTGTGCAGTTAGCAGCCGATGTATATGGCTCTAAATAAACAGTTGTATCATCAACATCCCCGATAACATTATCTGTGCCTGTAGTATCGTCTGTATTTGCTGTGCTATCTGTATATTCATTTGAATCAGGAATAGCGTTATTAACAACTGTTCCATCCATAATCACTGACGATTCGCCTGTCCTGATTATTGCCCTAACTGGTGGAGTATATGTTTCTCCCGGCATAATCATAGTATGTAAATATTCAGTAACACCATCAGAAGTATCATCTGAATATGTTTCATAACCAGCCATTATCATAAGTGGCACTCCACCTACATTTTGTATTTCTACTCTACTCGGTATTGCTTCCTTTGTAGTTGCAATAGTTGAAACTGTAGATATATTTAATATTTCTTCTGAATTTGTCGCATCATAGGATATTACTTTACTTCTAACTTCTCTCAAACCAGACCCGCTTCCTGCTCCGACTATGAATGGAGCTCCCGGAGGTGGTGTAGAACCACCGAAAGCAGGGGCACCGCCACCACCACCATTTGCTGAACCACCATGTGTAGGCATAATTTATTTCTCCCTATCTTATATGATATTTTGTAACTATTTGACACGCATAATCTGAATTTGTACCATTAGATTCAAATGTAGCCACTATAACCTTCCCTGCATCTACATCAGCAGACGATGGGGCTGTAGATTGATAAATAACATTTTCATAACCCAAAGAGGCTATATCTGCACCACCTGCCACAACTATCCCATTTGATAAATCACCCTTCCCTGCACCAGCCCCAGCATCAAAATCAAACGATAATAAATGAATATTTATAGTATCTCCTGAAGCTGCATTTCCACCTGCAAGTAAATAGACCTGATCTATAGTAATATTATCTGGAACATACCATAAACATACTGTTAAATCATCTCCATTATTATTAGCACTTACATCATAAGAAGTAGAAGGATTAGTACCAGTTCCAAATGCAATTGCAGCAGTTGTTGCCCATGTATTTCCAAATGGAATTAAATAATGTGTTCCTGCAACTGCCGACAAACCTGTCAATGAACTTACACCAAAATAAGCATATTGCGTATTGACAGCAACTTGTGATGCCCCAGCTAAAACCTTTGAATTTGTAGTATCAACCTTTAATACAGCACTTCCTGATTGATTTACTACCCGTAATGTTTCTAAAGTATTATCATTTTGTGGTTGTATATACAAAACATCATCGGAAAGAGCAATACAGGATTTATTTCCTGCACCATCCCTAAGTCCCTGAGGGCTGGAAGTGATACCCGTATTAGCTGTTTTAAAAACACCAACAATGTTTTTATAGTAGGATGCGAATGTTTTATTCGTTAATGACATCTATTCTCCTGTCACAATAGTTGCTGGAAGTGCTGTTGCCTTAACAATGATTGGTGGATAATGAAACCCTGTTGTTCTATTTCTTCCATGCCTTATAGCAGATGTGCCTGAAATTGTTTCTGCTGCAGCTATCCATCTTTCATATTCTGTTCCCGGTGTTAATCCTGTATTTACAAAAGAAATATAAGTCATATTTGCATCAGTTTCATCTGAACTTTGTGCCCCTGCATCATAAGTATGGGTTTCACCTATCTCATTAAAAGAAGCATTGTCAGACAAAGCAAATTCAAGTGTTCTACTATTTGCATATAATGAGCATAACATAGATATTTCAACATTCCCCGATGGTGGTGCTGTAAAAGTTACAGAAACATCTGTTCCCTGTGCAGTTTGTAGAACAGTCATTGTCGCATCAGGATTTATTTCAGCATGACCTGTTGTGGTGCTATCATTTGAAATTCTTGTATATCCAAGTATCATTCCAGCATAAGTATCTGCAAATTTTGTTCCTGCCTTTTTCATTTCAAATACACCAGTATGAGAATCTAAGGTAATATCCCCATCAATATCCAGAGTTAAATCAGCTCCTTCACCACCACCATCATTTGTAGATATGGTTGATAATCCTGCTGCAGTAGTATTTATTTCCATCCTATCTGCACTTGGGTCGCCACCCGGCTCATATAATGTTAATGTAGTATTTGTACCATCAGATGACCATCGAGAAGCTATTTTGTCATCATTATCTACGAGTGATACTCTTGGAGAATCATTTCCACTCACAAGTTCTATATCTGTTGTAGCATTCCCTTGTATTTTTAAAGTTCCATCTTTTGCTATATCACCACCAATATCCAAATCACCAGTAATATCCAAATCACCACCAATATCTAAATCACCAGTAATATCCAAATCACCATTAATTCTTGCACCATTTCCATGCTGTGCAGTTTCAATAGCAGTAGATATGCCCCCTACTTTAATAGGGCGTAAGTTCTCATCCACAGGATGCCCTTCTTGTAATTTTACATCATTTGGCATTTATACTTTTGAATACCTTTTTATTTCTCACTTGTTTTTCAAATGCTTCCAATTTAGAAATTCTATCCTCAAATGGTTTTTCAGGATGTGAATCTTTGCCTAAATCAATTACCATTTCTCTCAATAGTTTTAATTCCTTCTCTTGCTTTTCCAATTCCTTCTCATGCACAATTAGTTTTTTATCTGCATCATTCGGCTCATCTTTATATTTAAACAGAGGAACAAGTATTTCCCTTACCTCTGGGAGAACCCATTTTAATACCATTGGTGCAAATGAAATAGGAATCATTATTTTATTCCTTCAACCACATCTATAACTACTTCATAAATTGCTTCCATCAGTTCTGCCTCTTGCTTTTCATTTAAAATAGGAAGATTAACTTTAGCATTAGCCGATTTAATAACTTCAGTTTTATTGTTTTTAAGATACTTAACAACATAATCTAAAGCAAACTTCTGTAAAAATAATCCTAATTTATTCATTTATTTCCCCTTATTTTTTTTGCCCCACGAAAACGGGTTCAAGTTTAATTCCGTTTGATACCAATCCATTTGTTCCTGCATTTCTTTTATATGCTCCTGCTCTGCTGCCTGTCTTTCCTGATCGTGTAATTCTATTTCCTCTAAAGCAACGACCATATTCCGTTCTAATTCTTGTATTCTCCCCTCTAATCTCCAGAAGGAATAAACCACTATGGCTGTTCCAGCTATTATCTGTAATAACCATTTAAAGTTAATCGTGATAGCCATTGAATCTCCAATGACCTCACTTTTATATGATCTTGCACCTTGTTTTTCATTTGCCATTTTCTTTATACAATTTCGCCATCATGGTATATGTAGAATCAAGCATAGTAACAACCTTCTCGAAATATAATTTGTTCTGCTCCCTTTCCTGTTTGGAATTGTCGATAAGTTTTATTATGATATGTTCTATCCGTGAATGATTTTCGTTGATTTGTTTCATCAAATCGTTTGCCATCCACTTGAATATTTGAACCATGCCATAACTCATACCGAGAAGCATCACCACAGGCAGCCCGAACCTTTCTGCTACGGAAAACCATTGTTCCATTAGTTCCCATTTCTAATTAACTTTTCTATGTTAGAAAAACCTTGTTCAATTTTAGTTTCGATTACTGCAATCTTTTTATCATTACTATATGCCATTCCTAAAGCTGTATTTGCCGATTCCTGGGCATTTAACACTCCTTTGGACATTACCCCTACCATAAAGATAATGTTGGCTAATACAATCGTTATTGTAATCCAATTTCCTGTGCTTACATTCTTCATGTTATAAGTTCAAAATGAGGTAAATCATCCAAAACACCTTTCCGTCTATTATATGAAAAGTCAATTTTCCCATTATTAAGACCTCTCCAATTGCCACCCCATTTAATTTTATGAGATATTTCCCCCACATTACGAAGAATTTCAGCCTTTGCAAGGACCCATCCTGCAAACCAATAAAACCTGGGCAAATCTTCAAAATCTATAGGATACGGATAAACATCTACTGCTGTAGATGGGTTGGAATTATGTTTTCCTTTGGGATAAACTGCTTTAGAATTACCTGAAGCTACTGCCTTGTCCTGGTCTGCTTTATTTCTATACCCACAGACAACAGAGCAATCTACTTCCTCAATTACTGCATTAAATAATGTTTGTAAGTCAGGATGGCAGGTATCAAGTCTTTCCCTTGATTTAGTGCCGAACTTTGGCATTAAAGGTATTTAACACCTATCTTAAATGTTAAATCTCCAACAGCAAAGGTTTCTACTGCTTGTGCTAATATTGCACAAATATATATACTTCTGCTATTTTCAGCTTTTACGATACATCCAATACCATCATTTGATGGGTCTGTAATACAAGCAACACTTGCAGTATCTGTATAATCATCACCACCCAAATAATCAGCAGTTACTATCGGGATAATACATTGTATATCATCCACTACAGCATCTGCTCCATCAGCAGTAGCATTTATTGCACCCAATGTTGTGGAGTTGGTAGTTAAGTAAATAGCCATATCAGGCTCATCACTACTTCTATCTATAATTGTTACACTTTTTATCTCTGCTGCATCATTATCGCCTCTGAAAAATCCCGGTATTTCTGTTGATATGAAAATGCAATCACCCACAGCATACTCATCTGTGTTAATGGTAGGAGTAACTTCTAATAAGTTGTAATTACCAGTAGCCATGTTATACTTCCTCCACTTTACAACCCTTTGCTTCGTATGCCTTTATTTCCACATCAGCTAAAGCATCTCTATTTATAACATTGCCATTTGGCTTTGTTATTTTATATTTTTTAACAGAGGCAGAACTCTCTTTTACTGGTGTTTTCTTTTTAGTTTCTTCCATATTTCTAATTTCCTTATATTATGTTGCCCTGATTATCAAAACACACACCCTGAAAAAACCCTATATTGTCAGCCCCCTTACCTTTTTTCTTTCTATCTATCCTATCAGTAACTTCCTGCATATAATCCAGGTATTTCATTTTTTTACCCTTATAATATGCCTGTTGTCCTTTTTTATCATCTTTACATAAAGAAAGTTTATTGGTTGGGTCAAGTTCTTTATAGAGCTTGTTATTATTTAGATTACCTATATCTTTTTTAACTGACATGGTCTTAATGAGGGTGATGCAAAAGCACCACCCCCATTTTAACGATTAGGATATTTCAGTATGTATTTCTACACCATGAAGATCAACTAATTCACTTGCTGCCCAATAACCATTAGCAACCAAATTAGTAGAAGCACCAAGTTCATTTCTTTCAGTAGCAAGTTGGATAAAATTACCACCACCAAAATCAATGAAACCTGCACCTAAAGCAGTTTTTGAATAGATAGCACCTTTCTTCCTTCCTGTTGCTCCATCAATAACTTGTGGGGAAGTGAAAAAAGATATTCCTGCTATACTTGTAACAAAACCGGCATTATAGAACTGTTCACCAACTGATATAGCACCACCATGTGCAAATGCTCCAACACTTGAAGAAGTTGCTGTTAATGCTAATTCATTTGATAGTCCAAATGAACCATACATTTGCTGTGGGTGAAGAACTGCACTATAAGGTCTTGCAGCATCATTAGTTTCAAGTGAAGCAACTGCATCCATTATATCAAGGAATCTCAAAGAATCATCAGAACCTTTTGATGTAGCGAATCCATCATATAAAGCACATATATTTGCATCAAATTCTGCTGCTACTGCATTACCAAGAACTTGCCCTGCGTTAATCATTAAAGCATCAGAGTTACCATAGGCTGCAAGGTCTGTTACTCTTGCATTAATATGGTTTCTTAATACTTCAACATTAGTTGCAGCAGTTGTAATACTTGTTGCTGCTACTTCCGTATCTTCATCACCAGTTGCTTCATTTTCAACAGCACTAACTGCTAATTTAGCATAGACAGGAAATTGAACTGTGTTAGAACCTCTAACTGCTGCTGCCATTGAAATAGTCTGGGGGGTTACTGCTGCTTTGTTAAATTGTACTATTGCTGCTGCAATGGTTTTTCCTAAACCACCGGCTGCAATACCGACATCTGTATTTGCCATTATTATGTCCTCTTTTACCCTCTATCAACTATGACAAGGTCATCTTCAAGTAGGGTTATTAATTATTTTATATAATTCGCAGTAGAACCTGCAATGGCTTTTTCTGCACCCTTTGGGTCTTTTATGGCAAATTCCTGCCACGAATCGTATCCACCCATTTCACCCTTAACAGTTGTTCCTGCCCTGGATGAATCGGTTTTACCAGCATTTGCACTTGTCTGATTCTGCTCTATATATTGAGCCAACACAGAATTGCTCATGCCCTCTGTAAATACACGCTGTTCTTCAGGAACCTTATCAATCATTCTTTCACGATCTTCCTGTTCCCTTTTTTTAAATACCTCATTTTGTTCAATCAGCTTTTTGTTCATAGCATCAGTTTCATTGTATAAAGTTTCAAATTCAGAGTTCTTTTTTAAAGCGTCTTGTCTGGCATCCTCCTGTGCAACCTTCACCTTTGCAAGTTCAGCTTTTAAACCCTCGTTTTCTGACTTGAGCTGATTCTTCTGACCATTCACTTCCTGAAATCTGTCATAAGGCACATCATTTTTAACATCAGCTTGTGTGCTGGGATTTGGTACGCTGTTTTCTTCAGCTTGTGGTGTATTTTTTACTTCTTCTGCCATTTTAATACCTCTTTAGTGAGTTAATGTTATACTTTAATTTAATAATTAAATGTTAAATGTTCCACCTTTTATTTTACTCCATTTCTTTATTGCATATTTATCTGCCTCTGCCATAATCCATTTTCCAACAGGCTTGGGCAGGGGTCTTGTACTTGTAGATATAGGTCTGCCACTTTTTGCTAATGATTTAACCTTGCCCATATCAGTTACAAAGCCATATCCCATACCATCACTTAATAGCCCTGTATTCCCAGCCTTGAAATCTCTTAATAAATCCCCCGAAGCTACTGGTGCAAAACTGCCACCAAATTTTCTATGCTGTCTTTTTAATAACCTTGCTTTTTTATTTGTTCCATAAGGCTCACTATATGATTTTGGATACTGACCACCCATAACATTTCTGGCTTTTGCACCACTTCCAGCCGGATCAAATATATATTTCCTGTACTGCATAGGCAGTTCTTTTACAAGTATGCTGAAGAATCCTTTATCAAGCATCTATATATTTCTTCGGATTATAGCCCTGATCTTCAGGACTGCTACTCCTCTGCTCCCAATTATGTCTGCAATTCCATATAGCATTATTAAAATCACCACCTGTAATATGTCTAAATTCTTTTAATATCTGTATTCGTGTAACAGCCCCTAACTGTATTCTCTCTACACATTCCTCTCTTGTCTTTGAATCGTATGGACCAATGTAAATAAATTTTGTATTATCAGGTAATTTTTCGGATAATAAATTTGTTACTGCACTACTATATTGCCCAAAGGCAGTAACAACCTGTGTTTCAAGTGTTCCAGTAATCTCACCTATCGATTCAAGTACCTCTGATGGGGTTAATCCTGATGACATTCCCCTTACTGTTTCTTGTAATATATTATCAGCCATTTTATCTATAAATTCATTAGCTAATAATCTTTTACTATTATCCCTTAATGCCATCAATGATGCTTCTGTTAATCTTGCAGTTGAGTGCATATTTTCAAGCATTGAAACAATACCCTGGTCATACAGGGCAAATGCACCAGCCATTTTTGATTCCATAGCATATCTCAGGTTAATACCGGACAATATTTCTAATGCTTCTTCCCCTGTTTTATCTTGAACTAACTCCATTAAGGAAGTTACAATCTCCTCAACTGCCTTATTGGATTTCTCGGCAATTATCTGTGCTATTCTATCGAGTTCTTGTGATATATCTGCCATCTACACAGGAGTTGTTAATGCTGCCAATAGTGGTGATGCTTCTGTTGGTTCTTCTTCAATCCCTGTCCTTTCAGCAAGGAAGTCCAAAGCATCTTGTCTTTCAGGGTACTTATCAGGGTCTTGTTGCATTAGAACATCAGCCTTATCAATTAAGCCATTAGCAAGTTCCCAATCCCATTTTGCCCTTTGTTCCTCTGCTGACATTATCTCAGTAGATTCCTCATAGTCAACACCAAGTAAGAACCCTGCATCTCTACCCTGTTCTACTGCTATTATTCTTTCCTCCACTCCAAATACATCCTCCTCAATCTTCTTCCATCTCTCCACATCACTACGCCTTGAATCCATTAACTCCTGATTGCGTAATCGTAATGCCACACCTGATTCAGCTGTGCTACCTTCAACAAAGGATACAGATAGGTGATAATTCTGTGCTAACATCTTATAGCTTTCCTTGATTGAATCAGTTAAAGCTGGTACGCTGTTGGGTGGCGATACCATATTGAGTGATCCATCATGTCCTAAGAATGACCACTTATCCTGACCAATGTCCAGCTTCTCTTTCTCTATATTGCTTCCTGTAATAAATCCAAAGCCGAATGACTGAAACATTATATTAGCATTTTTGTTAAATTCTGCCACATTAGTTGCCTCATTAGTTGCAATTAAATCAGGTGAAGCATCTGTATCGAAGTAACTACTCTCAGGCTTTCCATCTCTGTAACAATTTACAAAGGGAAGCATCTGGTAAAAGTTTACCATTTCAGGATTGTCCTCTCGTATTATCTTCTTACCTGTTCCTTTCTCGTAAATAAAGTGGTTATCAATATCCCAATATGCCCAAAGTTCAGGAGTAGTATCCATAACAGTACTGCGAACAGATAAAGGATAAGTAATAGCAGATGGATTAAGTGGATCATCATCATAAAATAGTGGCTCCCAATCTCTGATTATGTCGTATTCAATTCTTTCATTACGCCATGTAGGTTTTAGCAATATACATTCAAGCAGATTACATAACTTCTCTGCTCTTTGCATCTTAAAATTCTTCTGATAAAAGTAATCAGGTGTGCTTTCATTAGAATACTCCCTGATTGGTGCTTTCATATATACCAGGCTGATACGATCTATGACACGCTTGGTTATATTTATAATTGAACATGGTATCTGCTTAACCAGACTATCAGAGAAATATCCCTTTGTGTAGGCTTCCGTTCTGCCCTTATAATAATCATAAGCCTTATCCCTTGACTGCATCCATCTCCGTTTTTGCTGGTCTTGCCATGCAACTTTACTCATTTCTACTGCTAATTGTGCTGTTGAAGGTATCATCTTGGTATGCTCCCCATTAGTGGTTTAATTATTGGATACTCAAAGTCAATGGCGTAGCGAAGTCCATCGGAGAAGTGTGTACGCTCCTTGTTGCTCTTGTCAATCTCCCTTGTTCCTGGCTTGTTGACAGTCTGCTCCAAGTCTGTAATTAACCCCTTACAGGATGGGTCTATTATTAAATTCCCTTCACATATCTTATTTACTGCATTAACCGAATCAGTTATTCGTGGTGATACAGGCTTTACTTTAAGCTGAAATCCAGCCCTTAAAAGTATGTCGTGATCTGTGTGCAGGGAGGAAGTATGTCTTGCTTTTCCAGATGGGTCTGGGTATGCTATGTATTTATTGTTAGGATACCGACCCTTTACTTCCTGTGCCAATCTTTCTGTAATTATTTCTGATCCTCCTCCGTGATGTAATTCAACTTCATCGAAAACCCGGACATAGGGTGACTCATTGTAGGTTTGGAAAATTGCACCAGTTGTGGGGGAAACATTGTGGTCGCATGACAATCTAACTGGTAGTTTAGGATTATAGGTGTTTTTTCTGACATTCGAGTTATCTCCTGTTCGGGTGAATTGATAATATGTATTTAAATTTGTTATGTTGGTAAATTCACCATCACGATATGCTTTCAATAGGGATGAGTCGTATGTATTTTCAAGCAATCTAATGTATGATTCGGGTAGTGCTGTGTTGTCTGTTGTCTTGCCATGAACAAGATATCTATCTTCATTGGCATCATCAACAAATATTTTATGGGTATAATGATACCCTTCAGGGGTTGTTACTATATATATTTCACAATCTTCTGACCCCCTCATACGACCTATAGACTTTTTAAATGCCATATCACAATTTTTCCATGATTCAATATCAAATTCATCATAGCCTATGTAGGTTAATTCTGCCCCAACTATACGCTGTGGCTTCTGTAATTGATATACTTTAATCATACCAGCAGCAGTTACTATCCTGTGCTTTGCAATATTATAATCGTATTCCATGCCAAGCCTTGATATCATATCAAGAAATGGCTGTATGAATAGTTCTTCTGCTAAATCATAGGTTGGATATATTATCCATCCATTAGATATACCTTCTTTGTTTGTCCTGGTTAAATGATTATACAGGGTTTTTCTCAGAAATATATGAGTTTTACCACTTCCCAATCCTCCTACATATCCATTTATAGACTTCTTTGATGTGAGAAATTTCCATTGTGCCGGATAAAACTGACTTCTATTTAAGCGTATATCAATCATAAATCATCGATAAACTCTATACTCTTTATCGGATTAACCATAGAATGTTCTGTTTTTTCTGTCTGTCCAAGTATCTGTTTGCCAAGCCATATAAGCAGGGTTGCATTACCAGCTAATGCTAAGTCTAATTGAGCCTGTCGCAACCTCTTTTTCAGTTCAGCCCTTCCTTTTGTCAGAAATTCCGAATAACTCTTTTCAAGAAGGTCTGGTGAACATCCATGTATATCTGCTATTTCTATATTGGTTAAATTATAAGAGGCGAGTTTAAATACAACATCCGTATCTATGTGGTATTTCTTCGGTCTGCCTATTGGTTTTTTTCGCTTGGTTGGTTTATTTGTTGGATTATCACCCATAATTTTGGGAGATAATTTATAATATTTTACTTGTATATTTACAATATATTATTTATGGGGCAAATAAATCCTGTTGTTCTACATCTAATTTTGTCCTAATTCCAAGCATAGAATTAAATATATGCAAACCAAGTTCAGGTTCTACACAATTATTAATTAATGTTCTTTTATCTCCATTGTAATTATAAAAATTTTCAACATATATTCCCATCTCATCCATCTTTTTTGATAAAGTCATACCCTTATCATTTCTTACCTTTTTCTGTATGTCCATGTTGGTAATATTAAAATTTGACCATAGATAATGCCTTCCTGAAATCTGTGGTATTATTAGTGGATCATAATATGTCATTACATTTTCAATACAATAATAACCATCAAAGAAAGTTTTTAATAATATTATTTCTTGGAATAATCCCATGTCGGGGTATTTTATTTTATTTCCCTTGATATTTAATAAATGATTCATTCTGCTATGGGTTGGACAGGGTGGTGATGACCATATAAAATCATATTCCTGAAAATGCTCTAATAAATATTCATGTGCATCACCAATTACCATCTTATCATCAGGAAAGAAGTCTTTATAGATTGCTGCAATATCAGGATTCAGTTCAACTGCTGTTACTTCTACCCCCCCCCATAACTTCCTGTTACCACCTATTCCTGCATATAGATTTAATACTTTCATATCTCCTCTATTATTACCCTTGTTCTTGGAATCCCATATTTCTTTTCTGCCTGTAAAATACATATCTGACTGTCATCACAAATAAATCCGTGTTTTCCACTTATCAGGTCAAATAAATATTTGCAGAGATTGTCAATGTCAGGTTTAAAGCTGTGTAATTGTGGAGTTTTGTCTTTTAACAAATGTTTGTATTTGCCTGTTCTAAAGTGATTTTTTGGTCTTTGCATATAGAACACCAATTTAATGCTAATATCCCCTGCAAGTGGCAATTTGGGGCAAAACAGGGCAATCTGCAACCATGTTTGTTTCTTATCTTTGGAAGATGGGTCATACATTCTGCCATTTCTTGCTACCCGATGCCTCTGTTGGGGTTTAGGGTTGCCTGGTATGGTGAACTCAATCATTTAATTCTGCCATTGCCAACCCACAACTTAAATCACAACTAATTGGTTCTTCTATTTTAAAATTACCAACATCCTCAGGTAGTTCATCAAGCCATATTCTTTCATTTGTTTCCATATCCCTAAAAATAGAATGATTTATCTTTCTTTCTATTTTAGCCATCTTATTAAAATGTTCTGGAAAATCTTTTCTTATTTTATTCCAATACCCCTTACCACCCTTTACACAGCCAATACAATTATTATGATTATATCCTAAATCGTACATCTTAGGCATCTTTATGCCTGATTGCCATATAATACCCAAGCAGTTTTCTTTTGTTATCTGGTTTTCTACAAGTATCCAATCTACTGATAGCTCTGGGTTATAATTCTCAAATTTCTCTGCTCTGTGCTTTTCATCAAATGTATAGCCGAATATGTGAATATCATCAGGTTTTTGGTATTCTATTCGGAGCTTCTTTTTAAGTTCAGTCGTGCATCTTGCACCTTTAATGCCTTGTAGATATTTTGTTTTTTTAAATACATCAAAGTGGTCTTTGTATTTATCGTTTTTTAATATAGTAATCCCCCCCCTATCCATTTTTCTACATCCTTTAGGAATTGCTTGTTAGAAGAATGTTCACCGCCAGTATCACAATATACTACTTCACAATTATCATACTTCTTAACTGCATATTTTGCAGCTACGGCTGATGCAGCACCACAGCTAAACCAAACTACAGCCCTACTCATCCACAACCTCATAGTCTTTAAATTGATCTACTACTTCATCCCAAGAGTCCATTATAAATCTTCTTGCTTTTTGTATGCCTTTAGAATATTTATCTTTACGAGTCGTATTAACATAATTGCTTACAAGGTCTTTAAAT
>Ga0208182_1000615_pt1 | contig 21565 bp, 24 predicted proteins | sample MalvireepMed_906_FD_184248 | JGI IMG/M metagenome (GOLD analysis project Ga0208182, IMG submission 184248) | Marine viral communities from the Global Malaspina Expedition - Malaspina viral metaG DeepMed_906 (SPAdes) (version 2) | ecosystem: Environmental > Aquatic > Marine > Oceanic | place...
GGCACTGTTGTCTTTAGCAAAGATGAAAGCGGGATCTGCACCAAAGTTATCGCCGTCCGCGTTGTATTGAACCTGATGTATCGCGCCGGAGGCGTTAGTAGTACCACCAGCAGCAGCAGCTTCCCAAGCCGGAACGTTACCGTCCATAGTAAGAACATGGCTATCAGTACCCTTAGCAAGCCGCGTAAATGTACTGCCATCATGATAAAGTATATCGCCCTCAACATCTGAACCGAAAGTGATATTAGCCGTATTGCCAGACGCATATGCTGCAATACCTTCATTAGTAATAGCCAATCCAGAAGCGTAATTTGCAATTCCAGAAGTAGCAACAATATCAGATTCATTAGCTATTGCCTGACCGGAAGCATACGCTACCTGTGATTCATTTGTAATAGCTAGACCAGAAGCGTAGTTGGCAATACCAGACACTCCTACTATATCGTCAGCATTAGTAGCGATGTTTGTAGTATTGGTTGAAATATTCGATGTGTTGGTCGAGATATTCGACGTGTTTGTAGAAATATTAGAAACATTAGTTGCGATATCGGCTTCATTGGCAATTGCTTGACCAGAAGCATAAATAGCAACACCAGAAACATAAATTAAGGCAGAGCTACTATCTACAGAATCAAAACTCAGTGAGCCCGCACCATCTGTCTTAAGAAAGTTACCATTGCTTCCATCTGAAGTTGGGAACGTTAACAATTCCCCAGCAGCCGTAGAAGTTTTCAAAACTCCATTACGATTGTTAGAATCTAATTGGGCGCGACTACCCATAAGATCGTGACTACTACATTCATAATAAATAGGACCCGGAACGGTATCATCAATTTCAATTTGCGTATAAGCTGAAGCACTGCCGGGAGTTCCATTAGTAGTAACATTCGCAGTATAAGCAGTTGTTTTGTCGGCATCATAATAAAATCTAAGCGGATGGCCGCTATTACTAGAGTCGGCTTGATCAAATTTATACGTACCAGAAGCCAACATTAAAGTGGGGGATTCATTTCCATCAATAAAGAAGGCGCTACTACTGCCACCTTGATATGGATGGGCGGCCGTTTTAGAAGCCACCGTAATATTCATTGTTTTGGTACCAACGGTGCGGCCTAAATTACCAAAGTATACTCCGCTCTCTACGTTCACCTGATGGAAATTGGGTGTGGTATCTTCCGCTTTCCCTGACGCATAAACAGCAACACCAGAAACGTAGTCTACACCAACCGCTTCACCAGATGCATAGTTAGCAACCGCAGTTGTACTTGTAATATTGGTAGTATTCGTTGAAATGTTCGAGGTGTTAGTCGAGATATTCGATGTGTTCGTAGAAATATTGGAAACATTGGTTGCTATGTCTGTCTCGTTAGCAATCGCTTGCCCTGATGCATATACAGCAACTCCTGACACGTAATCAACACCTACCGCCTCGCCAGATGCATAGTTAGCTACAGCAGTCGTACTTGCTATATTTGTAGTATTAGTCGAGATGTTCGACGTGTTAGTCGAGATATCTGTCTCGTTGGCGATTGCTTGACCAGATGCGTATGTAGCAATCCCAGAAGAATAAACAGCGTCACCTGAACCATGAACAGCAATTCCAGATACGTATACCAAGTCAGCCGTGGTAACACCACCCGTTGAAGCTAACTCAGAACCACTAAAATAAAGACTACCCCCAACATTATATAATGTATTATCAGTATTATCAGGGGTATTATTAGCAAGTATAACACCAGAGTTTCCTACGCTCATCCCACTAGATCTTACCCACGCATCGTGCCCAACAACATCTAGCTGATAAGAGGGTGACCCCGTGCCGATCCCCACTCGATTATTTGTAGCGTCAGTTCGTATTAGTTGTGTTCCGTCATCACTGTTTACTCGAAATTCAACATTCTGATTGGAGTTGTTAACTGTAACTTTGTTGTTATCCTGATCAAGCTTTATCATAGACCAGTTACCGGCTCGCAGATCGATAAGATCAGTTTGGAACCTAATGGACGTGTCTGTATCCCCATTATGATAAACATATTCATCTACATACATATCACCAAAGGTGGGGGTGCCGCCAGTAACAACACCTGAAGCATAATTCGCCACACCAGAAACATATAAGTCATCATGTACATGGCCAGAGGCATAAACGGCAATCCCAGATACATATACTAACTGAGCAGTCGTTACGTCTCCACCACCAGAAGCCGCTTCCCAGTTTGGCACATTACCATCCATCGTCAAGACATGATTATCTGTACCCTTAGCAAGTCTCGTAAACGTTGTACCATCGTGATAAAGTATATCGCCTTCAACATCTGAACCAAAAGTCAGGTTCACCGCTTGACCAGAAGCGTATATTACTCTAGCACTATTGGTAGCAATGTTCGTAGTATTAGTTGAGATGTTAGAGGTGTTTGTAGAAATGTTAGAAACGTTGGTTGCAATATCTGTCTCGTTAGCAATCGCTTGACCAGAAGCATATGTCGCCACACCAGACACATACAAATCATCATGAACATGTCCAGATGCATATACAGCAATTCCTGACACATAATCAATACCTACCGCTTCTCCAGAAGCATAGGTGGCTATATTGGTATTGCTAGTAATATTCGTAGTGTTAGTAGAGATGTTCGACGTATTGGTCGAAATGTTCGACACGTTAGTTGCAATATCTGCTTCATTGGCAATAGCTTGACCAGACGCATATATTATATTAGCAGTATTGGTGGTAATGTTGGTCGTATTGGTTGATATGTTAGACGTGTTAGTTGATATATTAGACGTATTAGTGGAAATACCACCTTCATTCTCTATAGCCTGCCCCGATGAATAAACAGAAACCCCAGACACATAATCTATACCAACAGCTTCTCCAGAAGCATAAACCGCAACACCTGACACATAACTAATATCAGCAGCAGCATCTACTTTCGCGCCATTCCAATATAAGTTACCACCCACATTATAAATAGTATCAGTAGTAACAGTGGGAGTAAATCTCTCTACCCGTAGACCAGCACCACTAGCCACTACACCATAAGTATTTAAAACGCCTGAAGGCGTCATACCCGCAACAGCGGCACCGCCATTATTTTGCCATCCCGTCAAATCAGCAGATTGAGCAGCAGCACCCCTAACTATAATACCCTTGTCAGTAGAGGCATTAATATAAACTTGAACGGTAGAAGGATCAGTAGACAGTGTTACGTCGGCCTTACCAATAGCTACACGCTTATTGGTCATATCACCCTTAATGAGACTTCCATTACTAGCTGGGGCATCATTAGCAATAAAAACATGATCGTTAGACGTATTGCTTTGGCCTGATTGTTTGCCCAAATAAATAGAATCATCTGCCGTAGTTAAATATCCAGCAAGGTGACCAATACCTACAGATCCCCCCGCAGAAGAAGTGCTCATACCAGCCTGTCTACCAATCCAAATTGATGAATTACCACCACCATCTTTAGAGGCGCCATATCCAATACTTACTAAATAATCAGATGAATTATCATAACCAGCCTGATAACCAACTGAAGCATTATAATCACCGCCTCCATAGTTGGCCTGATATCCAATAGACGTATGGCCATCTGTTGTAGTATTATAACCAGCACCAAAACCTACTGAAGTAACATTACTTCCAGACACGGGGAAGGATGTTCCATCACCAACCGAAAGACTACTATTGGTTACATTAAAATCAATAACATTTGTAGATGCTGGAGTGCCCGTAATCTGGGCATCTTTAAGAGAATTTAAACTAGAAGAAACAAAAGTGCTTCCATCACTAAAAACTAAACCCGAAGCATCAGCTATAATTTGGCTCTCACCATTTCTAATAACAGACCTATCAGCAGGATATGTAATAAATACAGTACCGCTACCAATGAGATCTAAAGCATTATTAGAATTGGAACTAGCAATGACACTACGAGACAAAGTATTACCGGCCTCTGTATATGTGCCAAAACCAATCTCCCACTGATTAACACTTCCTCCACTTTCATGAATGGTATAATACGTAGTATCACCATTCGCCATAACTCCAGAAAACGGTTGAAATCCTCCCAGATTGCCCGTTAAAGTTATAGCTCCCGTTCCCGTAGTGCCAGTGGTTTGTTTTACCCTATCTTTAATGATAAGAGCCATAATATCACCCTATAATAGAAATTATAAAACCACTAAAACCTTACACAGGCTCCGCTGGATCAGTAATATGTGGGGGAACTGGTTGTGGAACATTATTCTTTTCCTGCCTCAGTTCGTGAGACACTGTAACTTCCATTAAAAAGTCACGGGTTTTTCTATTAGCAAATTCATTATGGGTTTCAGGATTTGTAATTTGACGAGGATTGTCAGGACCTTCAGGTTCACTGGGATTAAAGTCAGGATTCTCAACCATAGCGTGATATCCATAAGTATCACACATCGCGTTAACTACCCTAGAAACATCGGCATCAGCGATACTAACACAAAATTGCGCCATGTCATCTCTCCGTTGAAAAGGTTACCAGTTGATTCAGCTTAAGGTAACATTATATTATACACAAAAATTAGTTCATAAACGTTGTTACCTTTGTAGGCTGTGTTCATTGATTGTATTTAAAGACATATTGAATTCCGCTAATTTGTTAACAGACAATGGATATGTCAATATGGTTCCATTGAAATATATGATATCAGGAGCGATACTAGGAAACACAGTTCCTAGTTCGGCAGTAGTAGCAAAGGGGGCTTCTGAGAAAGCAAATTCACCAAACATATTATCTCCTAATGATAAACCCTATCACTATTAGATACACAATATACAAAAAAAGCCGCCCTATTTCTAAGACGGCATTTTCTGTGATGCAAAACGGGTTTAGAAGGAGCCCGCAAGAATTCTTCGGTTGTCAAGGACACCAAAGCCAATCTCGGCCCATCCGTAATAACCCTGTCGCTGAGCCCGATGCAGAGCCTCATCTTCAAAGACTTGGACTTGCTGCTTGACAGGCATAACAAAGCTATCAGTATTAACCTGATCAACACCCACCACCAACTCGACATCACTCGTCTGGAGCGAACCGCCGAGATCATTAATGAAGTAATCTTGATACTCTTGACCATCACCAATCTCAAAGATATCATGAAGATTACAACCAAAGATACGAGTGAGAGGAGCACCCTCATCCGACGATTGATACACTTCTCGGCGAGAAATCTCGTCAAGCTGATCAATACCCCAGTTGCGGATATCTTCAATAGCTTCAGGCGAACAGTAGAGATCACTCATGCGACCGGGAGCAGTAACACTATTACCACCACCATTACGACGCATAACAGTTCTCATGAGACTGATAAGTCGCTTGGTAAACTGACCAGCAGCGGCATCAGCATCATAAACCAAGATATTACGATCAACGGCAGCGGCCAAAAGGGTATGCCAACCGTCATCATTAATCTTCTTAACAAACGAGCCTTCCAGTACCTGCATGGCGCGAGCCAAAACATTCCAGTTAGCCTCACGAGCATACTTAAGCAAGAAATCAATCGAGCTAGTAACACCGTAAGTATTAACCATCACGTAATCACCTTCGACGTGCCGTTCTGGAATTCTACCATGACCGGGATTCGTATAAGCAATATGCTCATTCTCAGTACCCGGAGCCAGAAGATCCAAAGGAAATTCGGGGGCAGCGCCCGGCTCAAGAGGCATAGACTCAAAAATACCTGTTACGATATCACCAAACAGAACACCTTTACGCAAAGGAAGCTCAAGAGCCTTGGCGATTTCACGTTGCGCCTCAATGGCCACCATTTTGTCGGAACTACCAGACCTTTTAAGTAGGTCAATAAATTCCTCCGAAGGACGAGTTTTCATTGTCATATTTATTCTCCTTTATAGGTTATTTAGTTTTGGTATCCACTAGCTGGGTGAACATTAGGCAAGCTAACTTCCAACTTAGCATAGCCGTCTTGGTCCGGTGAAGACATCCAGCGTCCTACGATGCGCGTCTGACCATCCATATCGGAATCATCTCTCATGAGATCACTAGCGGCAACATTACCACTATGTGCGACATAAGCTAAGTTTCCAGCGGCAGGATTTGCACCTTCAATACTACTCGTTACAACCCAACCATTACGAAGGAGAGTAACTTTACCGCCCTTTTGAACTTCGTCTTTCATCCAATTCAGATGTTGACGAGTAAGGTCGATATTGACCATATCATTCAACAGGAGGCCAAGGGGTACCTGACCCGAAGCATTCGCTGCGTAAGTACACAAGGCTTGCCCCTGATCCATAGCAGAACCTGAACCACCAGTGCTGTACGCTACAACGCCGCCTCGGGTGGCCACTTCATTCATAAAAAAACTAATGTCAGTTTGCAGTTCGTTACGATCTGATTTTAGCGCCATTTAAATTCTCCTTTATTGAATTTTGATTTACTCGGCTTTAGGAGTGGACTTGAGCAAAGAGCCAAACCATTCACTTGCAGACGATCTAAGTTCAGAAATTGAATCGTCATCAGCACTCTCGGCGAGAGCGGCCTCTACGACCTCTTCAGCTTCCTCAAGAACTTCGGCTTCGGCTTCGGCCTCAGCCTCGTCTGTCTCCTCTTCCGTCTCTTCAGAGGCCTTCCCTTTTGGTTTGACCTCATCTGCCTCTTTTTCCTCTTCCGTTTCAAGTGCCTTCTTCTTTAACGACTTACTCTTAATAAGAGCAATAATTTGCTCAAAAGCTTCATCGCCTAAAGTGGCAAACTTCTCAAGCGCCTCTTGGGCTTCGGCTTCCTCAAGACCAGCATCAGTTAGATCTGCTTGTCTTTTGGCTAACATAGCCTCCAACTCCATAGCCTGAATCTTAGATTCATGTTGTTCTTTTTCCGCTGTCATATCAGAAAGGCTTTTTTGAAGCTCTTCCATTGTCGCGGTGGCTTCATCAAGCTGCTTTTGAAAATCAGCCAAAGCCTCTTCTTTCTCAGCAATAGTGGCTTTAATAGCTTCATCTTTCTGAGCTTCCACTTCTTGCTTCATGGTTTCATTCTCAAGTTGAGACTGCGCCAACTCAGCTTTCAGATCCTCAACTTGTTTTTCTAGAATATCTGACATATTAGTCTCCTTCATTGAAGATACAGTTAATATTTGAGATTTAGATGCATTAAAATCCTTATTTCCATTGAGAATAACACTACGAGGATTAGCAGGTCTTGCGACCAAGCCCTTACCAGAAAACGATATACTTCTTAATAGTCTGCCAACCTTGTAACCCTCATATTCGCCATTCCCGCCATAAGCCCTTAAATGCTGGGTGAGAAAAGCAGAAGCTTCTTCACGATGGACTACTTTGGTTTCTCCCTCCGAACTCTCCAGAGCATAATCAAAATTGGGAAATAGACATTCCATGGAAACAAACCATCTTCCATCTTCTATTTCCGCAATTATTCGTGACATTCTTTCCTTTAGTTGAGGATCTCCCCATGACGTATATAAAACAGCATTAGTTATTATATTAAAATCACTAGGAACAACCTCAGGATTCATGTCATCTGCAAGTCCGTTACCGTCAAAATCCACAACACAATTAGCGGTTATATGCCCGATAATGTCCTTTTCATTGTGCATGTAATTAAACTGTTTATCTTCTGGAGATTTTCTCGCTGCCCAAGTTTCTTGCGGATCAAAAACGTCGTCGTTTTTATTCCACCCAGTACTAACAAGGACAGACTGCAAATAATATAAATCAATCTGATCTTGACTTTCGGCTTTTGCCAAAAATGCTTTCGTCTTCAATATTTCTTCGTCGGACGGATTATATTTCATAGCTGGAGAACTATAGGCAATAGTGGAGTTCTCAATGATTGCATCACTAAGCCCAGCTTCAGCTTCGAATTTGAATATTTTAATATCCATGTATTATACCTCCACATGGTAATACACAAAAAATATATATAGTAAGTTTTTTTAATCAAAAACTAGCCAATTCTGCAAACGCGGAGGCATAAATATACCTCATCTCGTTCACGTTTGGCTTCCTATTGTGTAAACCGGAAAACTCCCTAGTCGAAGCGCTTACCATAGTAGTAAACTCACTGGAGGGTTTAGTATTCTTTTCAACCAAGGCCTGAACTAATTCGGGGGTTATTTCCATATATGGCTGCATTCCAGTCAATATACAAAGCTTCAGGTATTCTAGTTCATCAAACTCAGATTTAGTTAGGCTTCTAATGTTCTTCTTACTAAAGTGGTGTGTAGCCATAGGGGCCACTAACTCAGATATCTCCTTTTGGGCATTTATCGCCCATAAGCAAACCGAAACACTATCGCTACTTCTAGGTAAAACCCTCTTCTGTTTTCTCTTTTGCTTATCCCTAGAAAAGCGTGGACGGCCACCATCAGGGTTGTCTGTGCGATCTTTAGTGCTCTCCAATTGTTCAACATCACGCCTTTCATCAATACGACGGGGATTTTCCTTCAGGGGTATTTTATCCTCACTTTCATTCATAGAGCCCGGTGGAAGCCCTAAATGATCTAAATACTCTTTATTATCCAAAGCATCCTTACTAAGAGCTATCTTAGCTATATCCTCTTTATGTTGAGGATTATGATATGGGCCAGCTTTATTTGGTGACAGCATATCATTCTCCCTTTCCTTTTCTTCTCTTCTAACTCTAATCTTCTCAATATTAGGCATCTCCCCAAACCGCTCAAGAAGGGTTTCATGAGAAACAATATCTCTATCAGCCAATTGAATCAAAAGCTGTTTCTCCGATGCCTCGTCTGAAAGAATAATAGAATCAAAATGCATTTCAGCAGGAAACCTAAAACCCATAGCCTTTTGGACTATTTTAATTTCCTGCGACCAGAACTGAGTCAATAGGTCTCTACCGTAGTTTAGTCTCTCGATAAGCGTTTTAAGAGAAACGTAATTATTGCTATAGCCACCACTAGTGTTAGCGCCGGTAAGGGTGGGTGGAATACCAAGACCAGCATAAATACTAGTAAGTACAGGTTGGTACTTTTCTGATCCCAGAAATTTGTAAACCTGCGAATTACTTTCTTTAAAATCAAGTTCAGGCCCCCATACTAAATCCATTGTTCCGCCGCCCACATTACTAGCCAATATATCTCTTAGCTTATTAATAGCGGCCTTAGTAGGTAATATTTTCTGTTCTAGATCACCCAGCTTCCACAGGCGGATGTTAGAAATAGCCCCGTCTAAAGCAGCAAGGTCTGCCAGTTTCATCTTCTCCAGCATCATAACATCATCAAGAATAGCATATATCATGGGGTTTGCCCACAGATTCCAATCGTCCTTTTTATAAAAGAAGAGCGCAATTTTATTAGGATCAAGATCTATAAATCTATCTCCTTGCTTAAGTTTGGTTAACAAATCGAAGGGTAACTGGTTAAAAACATTTGCGTCTAAATTGTTACTTTGTGTTAAAGCCTGATATGTACTTTTAGATAGATTCAAAACATAGCGTGGCTTCCCAGTAAAAGAATCCAGAGGGTCCTGCTTAACTTGCACTGCTAGTGGATTCAAAAAATCATACTGCCACGGAATCTCACGTTTTTTAATTTCAATTTCCTTCATACACATATCCGCCCCAGCAGCACGGCGCAACTCTCTTTCTTTCTTCCTGCTAACCTTAGCAGTTCTACGTTTTACAATCACATTACCACATCTATAGAGATAATTCAAAAATCTTTCTGATCTTTCAACGCCGCATACCTGATGAAACCATTTTCTATAAAATCTTTCTATGTTCTTGTTGGGATGAACAATAGTCATGCCTTGTACTGCAAAGTCTCCCATGAGATCAATAACATTTCTAATAATACCAACCTTATCATAAGCTTCCATACACATTCTCAGAATGCGCTTTTGGTATTCTGGAATGGCTTCTCCGGGACGAAAACGATTATAATCATCTCTACTGAAACTTGTTCTAACAGACCTGCCGGGTTCAATGTCAATATAGCTAGTTCTACGCCCCCATGCTACGGCCTTTTGAATACCATCATAGGCTTGGATATTATCAGAGGCTTCGGCATATGCCTTTTCTCTTTCGGAGTCACCACTCCAAGTCAAGAAGCTAGATTCGTTTGACATTTCTATTGATCTCCAATTAATAGTATTGGTAATATGACTGTTTAATCATACACACTTCAATAAATATCTTGTACTTTTTGCGTCCACCACAAAGGACCATGATACAAAGGTCCATCATCTCTATTAAAACCAGACGATTGCGCAAAACCACCCGTTGATTCATACTGTACTGGAGGCTTGGCGATATGTATACGTCTTGCCGACATGTTCGCCATTATAAGTGCAGAATAGCGATCTTTCCTAAGGCGGCTTTTTCTACCAGCAGCTACCTTAACTTCTGGTGTATCCCATCTTTCCCGACCCATTGTTGTCTGTGTCATTACTATCATTGCTAGTTCATTTTTTAATTCCTCTATTTCCATAACACAATCTTCCAGTGTGTCATATATTCTACCTTCAGCCTTGTCATGTTCAAACGAAAGACCCAAGCTAACACTATCAAAATAAGGCAAAACAACAAGTCGATCCTCAAAGTCTTTCCTTAGACCATGATTAGCTTCCGCCAACCAATCAGCCTTAGCAAACTGACACAACTCCAATATATGTAGCCCAACTTCATCATCAGTATCTTTCGCCTTATTCTCATCTACGGTGGGCCAAATAGCAACTTCGCCCTCCCTAATCTTATCTTTATCGTGTAACGCTTCCATAACGGCTATACCACCACCCTGAGCGTCAAGGGCGATTTCAGCACATGGAAACACTTTCATTAAATCTCTAATCTTTCTTGCACAATAGGAATAGAAATCATCTTCATCTGCTAATTTCGATTTTAATCTATCTCTATGTTGTTTTCTATTGGTGGTCCAACAATGTACTATTCTTCTGTGATCCCCCCACAATTCCAATACAATTATACTAAAATTATCCACTTCAGAGGCAGGGTCTACTCCAAACACATATTTCTTGGTGGTATCACCTGCAAGTTGGGATTCAAAGAAAACAGGACCACTTGGCAGATTAATAGGGTCAGTAGGAGAGGCCACACAGGACTCTATCAGGCTTCGCTTAAAGAACCCTTGACTATCTGTGGTAAAACAGGCCCCATACTCCATCTGGAAGATTCCAGCGTGTACTGTGGCGCGAGAACGGGCTACCTGACCATCATCCATAAAGCCATCAGGCAATTGATCTACTGGCATTCTTATAATCGAATATTCCGTCCAGTCAAAATCTGATGGTACGTCTTCACCAAAAATCTCCTGAAGCTTATTATGCCGACCACCACTTTTAATAATCGACTTATATCTTTTCCAATAATCAGCAAAATGATTAAAATCGTAATAAGCCGTTCCTGATAATATAATTTGGTTTGATTTTCCAATAGCTTCATCGTCTGTAAAAATTAGTCTTTTATCCTTAACACCTAATTCCTTAGCTCTTTTCTTTCTGGCTTTAATCTTTATCTTTTCTATCGGAGATGAAGCAACTGCCGCAAAACCAGCCACAACATTTTCAAATATATCTCTTGGAATAGAGGCAAATTCATCAGCAATAATATCATTAGCGCGCTGACCTCTAATCTTAGAACCGTCGCCCAAAGGAAGACATGTTACGGTACTTTGATTAATATGCATAACGCAACGATCAACATCGCGACGTGGCCCACTATTGCTGTCACATAAATCCCTAAGTACTGGAGCATTTTTCCAAATTGTATCCATATATTCAAAAAGCACTTTGGATTGACGAAAAGCCGCACCAACAATAATGATTTTTCGAGTAGGTATAAATAGAGAGCGTAATATAGGATATACAGAAAGTATAAAAGATTTTCCCATACCACGACTGCCTACTAGCATGGGAAATTTTCTGTTCCACATCTCATGCAGAATTAAAGATTGAAAAGGAGATAGTTCTATATTAAGAACATACTTACAGACGAAAGAAAAATACTCTGGGCGCATCATCAACCAAGCTATGCGCTCTAATAACTTATCCTTGTCTCCCTGTGCGAATACAAAATCCATGGGATTGAATAGATCTTTATGGTCTACGTCAATACCAAGCCATGCGTCTTGTAAAGTTTTTTCTATGTTCATAATGACTCTACAATAGTTTGAATGTTCTCATATCCTTCAGTACCAAACACCCCATCGGCAAATCCATACGTTACCGCTTCTTCAGCGTTGAACCACCAATCCTCTTTAGATTGAAGCTTTCTTCTTATAAAATTTTTAACAGCATTTCTTTTCATATTGTGAAACTCACCTCCTGTTGCCGCACACGAATCCGTATATATTTCCAACATGTGCCTACGCATAGTGTCAATATAGCCATGATATGAATTAAATTGTCGTATCGTCATATCCCCCGTGTCTATAGATCCATCGTGAATTAACCAGTCACAATTAGGCATCACTATTCTATAACCGTGATCATGAGCTGCTTGCGGAACAATACTACCCATAGAAGCCGCGAGCCCATGACACACAAATACAAATGGACAGGAACTACTTTTAATAGCGTCATACATAACCATACCAGCATTCCAATCGCCGCCGGGACTATGTTGATGTACTATAATAGGACTATCACTAAAGTGCTCAAGTATCTTAACGTTTTTAAGAAATCTATTTGCGGAACGATATTCTGTACCGGGGTCCTCTTCGCTTTCTCCAAAGTGACCATGAAGAAATATTTCTCTTGTCTCTACAATAATTCCATGTTCATGAGACTCATAAATAATATTGCTTTTTTGGTGTCTAGTTCTTGTTGCTGTCATGAAACATCTCGTTTAATCGTTTGAAAATGCTATTAGTAATTAAAAAAGCATTTTGCTTGTTGTCGCAAAACAATATCTTGATGTTATACCAAATTTGAAATTCTAATATAGACTTAAGCAAATACTTACCAGTAACTTTAATCTTTGATTTCTGATGTCTTGGTAATTTGACATTGCACGGATAATTAATAAGATCTGAAGCTGAAAATTCAAGAACTAAAAATGAGAATGGAAACTCCTCCATTCGTTGCATCTCCTTATGAAACCTTTCTTTATTCTTGCCTAAGTTGCCAGCTATTTCTAAGGTGCTCGCCTTTCTTTCTACGCATACCACTTCTTCAAAACCTTTTAGTGTATAATCTCCTGTATGTAGTGCCCCAAGTTCCATACCGCTGCATTTATCGTATTCTTTAAATGACCAACCATTTTGCTCGCGGGTGTCTTTAATGACGGTATAGTTAGGTGTTTTCATTTATTTATAAGCTGATAAAAATATGACTCGTAATGACGCTCTTTGCCGCTTACACTTTTGTGGCAGGAATAACATAAAGTAATTCCATTACCAACTTCATACCTCAACGCCGCCGCCGATGACCATCTTCTTATATGGTGAACATTCAGTCTGGCCCTTTTGCCTTTCTTCTTACACATCTTACATGTAAACTTATCTCGTTTAAGAACCTTGATACGAAAATCTTTGTAAACTGGGTCGCTGTAGTCTCTCTTTTTCGACATCGTTTTGTACCATTCTTCTAACTAGCGATTTAAAATCTACAGTAGGTTTCCATGTTAAGTTAACAGTTGCTTTACTAGCATCTCCCAATAAATAATCTACTTCAGCTGGCCTATAGAACTTGGGGTCCACCATCACATAATCTGACCAATCATCTATACCAACATATAAAAACGCCTCATCCAAAAAATCCCGAACAGAACAAGTCTTACCGGTAGCGATTACATAATCGTCTGGAACATTTTTTTGCAACATCAACCACATAGCACGCACATAGTCTTCAGCGTGCCCCCAATCTCTTCTAGCATCCAAATTACCTAACCTTAGTTTTGGATACATACTTATAGTTCGTTTGGCGTCTACGGCCTTGGGAGGCCATGCCAATGTCTCATCATTATATTCATAGACATCTTCTATAGTAGCCAATTGTTCTTGTAGTCTACCCATTAATCCTGCGATATACTTAGTGATCTTTCGTGTGACAAAGTTTTCGCCACGTCTTTCGCTCTCATGATTAAACAGTATTCCACAGCAACCAAATAAACCATAAGCTTCTCTATAGTTTCTCACTAAATGATGAGCGGCGAGTTTAGCTATCGCGTAAGGACTCTGGGGCATAAATGCAGTATCTTCATTTTGAAATTTCTTCTTGCCCTGATCAGATTCAAAAATACTATAATTTTTCCCAAACATTTCGCTAGAAGAGGCTTGATAAAACTTAGTAGTCTCGAATATATTTGAATAACGCATAGCCTCTAATATATTAAGACATCCGCCAGCTGTAACGTCCCAAGTTAGAGACGGCTGTGTAAAAGAAGTACCCACATGAGACTGAGCTGATAGATTATATATTTCCTCAGGAGAATACTTTTTCATCAGATTGCTAATGCAAAAACAGTCCGTAACATCGCCCTCTTCTATGATAAGGCGCGGATTCTTTTTTAAATGTTTAATTCTCCCTAGAGTATCGACACTAACTCTTCTGGTAATACCCACTACTTTATAATCATTTTCTAAAAGCAATTCCGATAAATAACTTCCGTCTTGTCCCGTTATCCCAAATATCATTGCTGTCTTCATTAGTCTTCCCTTGTTGTTTCCGATGTTAGATCTATCTGCAAAAAACCAGCAAACTATCATTGCCTATCGATTCCCAAATCAACCTCTGGCCATATTCAAAAAACAATTTATACCCACATCCCTCTAATAGCAATTTGCATGAGTCATGCAATTCTTGGCTATGAGTAGCTACATATAAAAAATCTATTCGTTTATTTGACAAACTTTCTTTAGATCCTTCTAAAGCAATAAGCTCTGATGAGTCTATATCCATGTGAAGCATATCTAGACTTTCAATTTTATACTCAGTCATCAATTCATCAACTGTGGTACTTTCACAATCAAAATGTATATCACACCATCCGTTTGGATTATATATCTGTTTATTTATAAAATAGCCCTCTAAATTATTAATCTCAAAGTGCTCTGGTCCCATATGCATATATTTTTCATGCGGCTCAACCATCACATTAATGGTTTTATCTGGCCCTAATATTTTTTTAAATAACATACTGTAAAATGCGTTATTACTTCCCAATTCTATCATGGTGTAATGATCTTTGTTTTGTTTGTCAAGATTAGACAGGGCTTCTTCAAAAACTTTAATACCCCTATTTTCTCCTGCATCTTGCCAAACTACTGTCTCCTTGTCGTCACTAAAGTAATCAGAAAAAACATCTATAATTATTTGAGCGAACTGAGTATATTTCATGAGTATGCCATGATTGTTTGGCATAGTCTGCCAAGGCTCGTCCCGGTATAGGAACGCGCGAGGCAAGTCTGGATGTTTGAGCGGACCAAAACCGTCTGGATGTTTGACCGGAAGATTGTAAAAATTTTTCTTTTTCATTTAGTCTTCCTTTGCCGTTTCTGGAGATAAAAATGGTTGATCCACAGTACCATCTTCGTATTCTATGTATTGTTCTAAACGCTCTTTCTCAGCTACAGTAGCTAAACGCATTTTTTCCATTTCAATACCTACGGACTGTCGAAACTCGGGATCACTCGCAATCTTCTTCACTAATGACGCAAACGTTTGTTTGGAATCTTCTATTGCACGAATTCTCTGGTCTCTAGTACCCTTAAGATCCTTGAGCATCGTCGATTTACGCGCCTGTAAGTCCTTATAGTCTTTAGACAGGGTTTCCTGTGTAGCTTGTAGGACCGCAATTTGGCGCTCCATGTTCATGATATACTCATGGTCCCTATCTCCTTTTTCTTTTTCCTTTTCCATAAGGACCAAGTGCCCTATACGATGAACCTCTCCTACACCCTTATGTTGCGATTTGAGAATTCGATTCATAAGTAACTCTAGTTTAATAGTATCTACTATTTGTATTTCTTCCGTATGGAACACATCGTCTTTAAACTGGGACCACATCTTCTTAAAGTGGAACTCAAACATATCTAGTTCTTCCTCAGAAAACTGTTGGTCTAGCTCCCGGTAGTAAGGTCTATTCTTTAGTTCATGAATAACCGCTGCTTCTTTTTTTTGAGACGCTGAGAACCCAACATTTTCTTTGATCCAGTTGGTTACGGACAAGGGATCTCTATCCAGTTTATCAGCAATATCTTCAGGAGAAAGAGTCTCGCAGTTCTGCTCGATAAACGTCATTTCTGAACGCCCGAATCTACCTTTTTTCATAATTACACCGTTACGCATTTAGCTAGGTTTTTAGGTCGGTCTGGGTTAATACCCTTCTTAACCGCTATATAATATGACAACAACTGGAGAACAACATTTAAAATCAACGATTGGGAATATGGCTCGCCCGTATCCTTACATGAAAACACAACGTCAGTTAAGCCGCTAAACTTGTCTTTGATAGAATCATGTGTTATAATAACAACTGGCCCCTCACGGGATTGTATTTCATTAATATTCGATATTGTTTCTGGGGTAAAACCAGCAGTAACAATAAACAAACTAGGAACATTCTTATCTACTAAAGCAATAGGCCCATGTTTCATTTCTGAAGAAGGCATTCCCTCTGCATGGACATATGAAACCTCTTTAAACTTTAACGCCCCCTCAAGAGCTATCGGATAATTCTGCCTATCACCCAAAAACAAGAAGTGGTCATAATCCATAATTTGTTCTGCTAAAGATTTAAGTTCATCTTTTCTTTGAATAATATCGCGTACATGAGGTAACAAATCCGGTATACGGATTCCCGCAGATTGACACAATTTGATGCAAGACATCGTAAATGTCTTAGTGGAAGCAACGGCGTGTTCAGGCCCCACATCTAAAACAATTCCCGTATCCGCCATATCATGTAGAATTGAATGGGCATTGTTTGTGATACAGGCAAAATGATCAATATGCTTAACCGCATTAATAACGTCTCTAGTTTCTCCGCTTTGGCTGATCGTCCACACATTATTTCCCAACGTTCTGTGATTAGCCTGACTCGCATGGATACACCTCACAGAAAGACCCAACTCATTTTCTAATGCATAGGCCCCAAACATACCTGCGTGCAAGCTACTACCCGTAGCAATAATATCTAAGTCCTCATTAACAAAAAGCCACTGATTACTTTTTAATCGCCCCTGCTCTTTTATTTCCGACAACATCTCATATCCCATAAGACTCGGATAACGCACTACTATCTCAGATGGTGCCGACACCGCAACCAAACGCATTCCAACATCAAGAATTTTACCTAATCTACAATACCCATTAGATAATATACGGGCATCGTCGCTAAAGCCCGCTAGTGCGTTTAGATCGCTACTCACATAGCCGTTATCTGTGACAAACAGTCGCTTAGTGCCTTTTGCCACACACCACACGTTACCATCTAAGTCAAAATAAACAAAAGTATTATCCCCCTCTAATTTTTCATAAACAGCATCCACATCGCCACTATGAAGCTCCAATAGGTTTGCAATCCACTTGGTATCCAGCATAGTAGATGGGGCGTTTTCCACAATCCCATTGTGAACCACATAATAGCCCTCACAGATTTGTGGGTGCGCATTTTCTATTGTAACTGCCCCATTGGTAGCCCACCGTACATGGCCAACCACCGCCTCATAGTTATTGTCTTTAAATAGGCTTTGATCCAGAGGTCCCAACCCCTTATTAGCAACCACGCCGAATCCCCTTGGTATCCAGCCCTTATTGAAGGCCATAAATCCAAAACTATCATATCCCCGATACTCTAGCTTCTTCAGGCCCGCATAAGTGTCGCCCATTGCCCCTTTATTTACAGATCCAAATATTCCACACATTATTCATACCTCATGCCTATTGTATCCGTCCAGAAACCACACTTCTTATAAAACGCAACCTTATCTGACGCACAATTTAAAATTACCTTATAACACCCCCACTCTGTTGCATATTCCCTACAGTGTTCTATTAGAGCTTCCCCTATGCCCTTTCCCCTATGCTTATGATCCACCACTACATCTTCAATATGGCCCACATGACTCCCACAATGCAAAAACTTGTGTTCAATAAAAATAGCCGCCGTTCCCATGATAAGCCCCACCTCCTCATATACAAAAACCTTATGGTGCGCATTATTATTATACTGTGTCCACAACCCCTCTTTATTAACAGCCTTTACATCGCCACTTAACTGTGAGAGCAACTCAAAGTACTTTTCATGCAAGTCGCCCCTTTTAATTTCCCTGATCATTTTCGCTCTCGATAATCTCCTCAATGATATGAATAATATAATCGCGCCTAGTCTTTGGAAGTGGAGTGTTAGATTTCAGCCGCAAATAATCACTTCGTAGATCTGCCGGAAGCTTCCTGTCTATTAGGTCGCGCACTTCTTTCATATGGGCATCATCAAACACTTCAGTTTCAGCAGAGATAAATTTAAAGTTGTCTATGTCGGCGGCATCGAGGATGCTTTTTTTGCGGTCTTGGATCTTTTGGGCGTCCCCGTGGTCAAATCTATAATAGTTATCGCGCTTAAAGTTTTTTAGGCGATTTGAGATGTGAGTATAGAGGAAGTTTTCGAGGGGCTTTGTGTCATCATATCGGCCGAGGGCTTCAATTCCTAACATAAAAGCTTCTTGTTCGATGTCTTCTGTCTCATAAAAAGCAAAAGTGAACTTGGGGGCCAAGCGGTGGGCAACTTTAGTTATAATATCAACTACTTGGTCCTCTGTCATAGTCTTCGGTATTTTCATTCGGCGCCTTTACAGTCTTTAAAATCCTTCCCACATATAGTGTGAGGGGGGTTGTGTTCGCCACAGAAAGGCTCTCCCCCTTGAAACATAGCATCGGCGGATGTCTTTGTTTGATCTTCTGCATCAATGGCCAGCTCTTGGGCGACTTTGTCCTCCAGCTCCTTGGTAGCTTTAGCAACATATTGAGTTTCAATATTCGTGGGATTGTCTTTAGTCATTTTGGTAACCTTTCTGTGTATAACGTGAATCTAACATTATAATATACACCAAAAGCTCGCTTCGCTCGATAAAAATGGAAAAGGGGGCGAGATGGGGCGATTAGGTGCGATCTGAATAGGAGGGGTATGACATATGGGAAAAAAAATTTTGAATTGTGTTTGAACCACCCCCGGTTTTCCCTGATTCAAAAGCGATATCCAAATTGAACAAATAACTACCCCCGACCTCAAATGGACCTAAGTATATGATATCACACGATTTAGGATGGTATCCCTCCCCCCGGCACGATGTAAACCCTTACGCAGAACCGACTTACAACTACTTTTCTATTTCCGACTATTTTGGACCACTTTGACGGATTGACGTTGACAGGCTCAAGCCTAGTGTCTACAATGACGATATAAGAGATAGGAACATTACTCAAAGGAAAGAGACATGAGCAAAGATCTGGGAACTATGAACGGCTGGCAAAAGATGCCTGTAGAGTATGCCAAGCATACTACAGATTGTGGGTGTGAGTATAGCCTTAAGGATTACTTCGGTCCTAAGGAATACGCTATAACCACATCCCGTAAATATAATATGACTATTACGCAGCGTGGTAACTGCTACCATAACTACTATTGCAATGATTGTGGAATTAGTTATAATGTAGATTCATCTGGCTAAGGAAAATTATGAGAAACTTTGCTGTTACTGAATTGATGCGACTACATAAGAAAGAAAAGATGTATACGGAAAAGATTAGAATTGTGGTTCGGTTTGATGCATCGGAAAACGGGCTTGTGCCGCCTGAACGTGCCGGTAAGTTTTACGGGATTCATGAAGTGACCACCGATGGATCGTATGATGCTGTTCAACGTGCTGCGAATAAAATCATCAATGACAATTTCAAAATCGGCTCAGTATTAACTTCGCATTGGGAATATGTCTAGGCTTGACACGTTTTCTGGTGTGTGGTAAACTGACTCTTGAAAGGGAACACATTATGATTAAGATCGAACTGTACAGCGGCGAAGTTATTCTAACGCAACGGGCTATTGATGAAGGCGGAAAAGGTTTGTATGTTCCACGTCGCGGCCGTTTCCTACATTGGCATCGCATCTGTCGGATTGGCGGTGATTATCGAATCGCTGTGAATGATCGTGGCGAAAATGTTTATATTGGTCTACCCGCGCTCGTTTAATATCTTAGGAGAAACAAGATGACTGTTTATGTCTATCGTCAAAACAATTCGGGTGGTGTGATCATGGGTCCCAAGTGGATTATTGTTCAGGCTGAAAATGAAAAGATTGCACTTGACAAAGCAAAGGAAGCTGGTCTATACTTACATGGCGTGTCGCTTGGTACTGACTGTAGTTGTTGTGGTGACAGGTGGAACGACTTCGCCTATGAATTCGACACGCTACTTGAGGCTAAATCCTACTGTGCCCAAGCAAGCGGAAATGTAGACGTAACCCCTTATGTGGTAAAGACTTAGAGCGGGGCGGGGGCGCCCGGCGCGACGTAACTCCTTTGATAGTAAGGACTTACAGCGATTCTATATGCTAATGGCGTGCCAAAGAGGCTTGGGATTATTTCCAGATTCTTTTCAAATTAGCGTTGACAGGCTCAAGCCCAGCGTGTAGAATGACGATATAAGTAATAGGAACATCACCCGAAGGAGAGAGACATGAAGAAGATCGACGCAACGGTTTGGATGAGTGACAAGCATGATGCCAATATGGTAGGTGATCGAACGTGGATGACTATCCGTATTGGTGACCATGAGATTCTGGTCAATGTGGATCGATTTGAAATTGACGATGCATTAGAAGATCTGGAAGATGAGAAAGAAACCCAAACAATTCTGGAAAGAATGCGACAGAGTGACCAGACTAGTCACTAGGGTATGGTACAATTAACGTAGTTAAGTAAGTTGGTTTTTTTGAGAGGTTCAGAAATGAACAGAGAAAAGAAGAGATTTTGGATTGGGTTTGATGGGTTTGATTCGTTCGGTTATAATTTCGATACAAGAGAAGAGGCTGAAACCTACTTCGACGAAAATCGAAAAGACCTATACAAGTATTATGTAAAATATAACCCATATAAAGCTGGCTCATTTTACTTTGATTGTGAATATTGCGTTGAGATCTATGATCGTGGAGAAAACAAATGAACGTAAGCGAAATCACACTCACTAGAACTACCCGTGTTGAATCTGATACGGATGCGTATCACATCCTATCCAATCAATTCCAGCTTGATGGCTATGTTGAGCAATTCGGCAATGTCGAAGTGGTCTATGATGCGGAATGGAAGGTATACCGTGTGCCTAGCTTGGATGAAAAACGCAATCTATATTGTGAGAAAAAAACCCTAGATTGTGCCAAATGGGGTTGTGAGTAATTGTAGCATAGTGTATAATCTGGCATTAACTTACTAAGGAAAAAAAAGGGAAAACGCATGAACGATCCAACTGAATCCATCCGACGAGAAATGGTCAAAGAGATTAACGCTGTTGAAGGTAGCCGGGAGTATCTCGAAGCCAAGTATGGTAAAGTATGGGATACGAAAGAACTTCAAAAGGATT
>Ga0208182_1000622_pt1 | contig 21448 bp, 5 predicted proteins | sample MalvireepMed_906_FD_184248 | JGI IMG/M metagenome (GOLD analysis project Ga0208182, IMG submission 184248) | Marine viral communities from the Global Malaspina Expedition - Malaspina viral metaG DeepMed_906 (SPAdes) (version 2) | ecosystem: Environmental > Aquatic > Marine > Oceanic | place...
ATTGGAGTGACGCAAAGGCACTGCTTTGGACGATTGTAGGTTATATCGCAATAGTAGTAGGTGCCATTTTGCTCGTGCTGGCTGGCATTATCGGTTGGCCGGTAATGGCCGCTATCGCTGTCATAGCGGCCTTCGGGTTCCTGTTCGCGTGGGCATGGCGCAAGCGGGACGAGTTAATGTTCGCGCTGGAAATGCTTGGTAAATGGTTGAAAGTTCAAACAAAAATACTTGTGGAAGATGTAGTAGCCATATTGGCTTGGCCGTTTGAAAAGTTGTTTGCACTCGGTATGTGGATTGGACAGAAATTATGGGACGGTAAAGAGTGGGTGATGGGGTTGCTTGAAAGCGCGAAAGAGGCAGTCTTAGCGGCGCCCGGTGAGATGAAAACAAAGTTGTTTACCGCCTTTTCGGATTTGGCAAGAGGTCTTTACTCAAAACTCTACAGTATATTCTCGTTCACTATTCCAGCCTTCAGTATCGCGGGCAAACAACTGTGGGGAGAACAATTTGTTGAAATCCTACCAAATATCCCTGCGTTGGCCGAAGGTGGTATTGTCACAAGTCCAACTCTCGCGCTCATCGGTGAGGCTGGCCCCGAAGCGGTCGTACCGCTTAGCAAAGGCGGCGGGTACGGCGCACACACATTCAATATCAGTATCAATGTGGGCGGTGTGACCGACCGTTCGGACAAGCGTGACCTCGCAATGCAAATCAGTGACGAGATTCAGCGCGAGTTGCGACGCTGGGGTCGCGGTACTACAAGGAGGTCGATTTGATGGGAACGAGCACAAGCGGCGGGTTGCCGATTCGGCTCGTTCAGCGTAACGGTGACCTCATCCAACTCCACTGCACTGACTACAACTTTGCCGTTCAGCGCGCTGTGCCGGCGATTCCCGTGCCCGCGCTCGCCGAGCGTATCGGTGCTGACCTTAACCTCGTCAATGTCGATATGCGACTCAACTGTATTCTCACTGACGATGATTGTGGTGGTACTGCGAAAGCCCCTTCGGCGGCCGGCGCGGCTCTTGATTTCAGCGCCGCGGCTGCTTTTGAGGCGATAGATGACGAAGACCCGAGTGACGCGTTCATGCTTGATGACGAAGGTCCGGTCACCATAGCCAGTCTCAACAACAAGTCGTTCACTATTCGTACTACTCACCAAGTTACACAGGGGCTTGCCCCAATCACGGTTCTGTTTTATGACAGTGGTGGCCCCACCAACCATACTGCGGCCGGAACTACACTACAAGTCGATTTGTTCGGTGTCGCCGATTCCGGTTCGGCTCTCGCTGCGGCTGTACATTTGGCGTTCGTGGGTCATGGTGGCGCGTTCGTGCCCGATATCACTTCAACGCCGGGGAGCACTGCTTTCTCTAACGGGTTCACTATAGGCGCGCTCACCGTAGGTAAGAATGAAGGGTTCGGCGACTGTCTCATATCTCTCACACAAAGGGAGGCTGGATTGAACGGCAACTCCGGCACACCGTTCTTTTGGACGGATGAAGACGAAGAGCAAGTGATACCCCCGAGTCTCCAAACATTCGGCGGGGGGACTTCCACCCATTCATGTAAGAGCGCGGGCGACAAAATGCAAGACCTCATCGCCAATGTTGCTAATTCTAATGTAGGTGGCGCGCTCGGTAACGCGTTCAATGTCTTCGGGGGTAAGACTGACCGAGGTGGCTGGGAGGACAAGATATCAGTAAACTTGAGGGGCGCGCAAGACGACTACATTATCGGGTTACAAATCCCGTACAACTCGTTGCTGCACGCGGACACAGGCACCGACCTGTTACCGTTAGGTTACGGTACACGCAACTTCATTCTCGTGACCGGTATCACTTCACCCGATTCGCAAAACGCGGCAGGTAATGTCAATCCCGCTTCAGTTGTCTTCGATTCACGGGACATGCTTACCGGTATTCGGGGTACAGTCACACAATGCAACTTCTCCTACAACGCGTCGGAGACGACTTACGCAGCAGAACTCTCCTTCCAACCGATTGACCTAATCGTGGGGTTGTGATGCGTGACACTAATCGGGAAAACGAGCAACGCGCTGTTCTTCAACGGTGTCGCTGACGGTGTGGTTGTACCGCAGGCGGGATTTGAACGCACAGGTCTATCTCTCCCTAACGGGGCGCGTTCGTCCGGCACAACCACAGGACAAGTAAACGGGGCTTCTCGTACCTACAAACGAGACGCGGCGCAGATACTGGAAGTATTCAGTATCGAAGCGTGGGTGACGCCCGACCACGGCGGCGTGGTTGCGGTCAAGGAAGACCTGTTTGAGTTACGCGTCGGTGCAATTGGTGAACCGTACCCGGCCGAGTTCAGCGTGCAGGTGCGTGACGACAAGACGGGTAAGAAGACCTACCGCGCTACGAGCGCTGTACCGGTTGTAGTAGCAGGCACACGGGTCGGATGGGACGGTCTTGTCTATCCGCGTGATAACGCCTCGTTCCTTGAGTCGGGTAACTGTCTAAACGAAGATGCGCGAGAACTGCTTCATGTCGTCGGTACTTTCGACGGTCGGCTAATCAAAGTGTACATCAACGGTGAATTGGTCGCCAGCACTAAACTCAACAAGAAGTACACGCTGCGAATGAACGAGAACGACCTCTATATCGGTGGGCGAGGCGGCGAGTTCCGCGGTTACATCGAGTCAGTTCACTGGCGACGCGGTACAAGCGAGCAAGTGCGACCGCTCCCTTTGCTTAACAGTAGCGACAGCATCGGGTTGTGGCGGTTTGAGGAACCGGTCGAAGTCGACCAAAATGACCTGTTCATTGAGGCGAATGCGGCGGAAGGAGCGACCACACTCAATGTTGGTGCGACGGGGGCACAGGCGTTGTACGAAGCCATCACAGGCACAGACAAATCGAACTTCACAGCACCGTTGGATGTTGCGGCAGACCACGGTCTCGGCAACTACCAAGTCTCGACCCCGACAGGCAAACAGAACATCGTGCATACTCCGTTCAATCTGCTCATCAATCCTACTGTGTGCGACGCGAAAACGGGACAGGCGAACCTAAGTCCACCCGAACGAGTGAGACTACTCAATGTCGCGACCAATGGCGACCTCACGGTCAACAGCATTCATCTCGATTTCGACACCGCTCCCTCGGGCGCTCGGGGAATCCTGCACGCGCGTACTGCATTCGATACAGCGAATAACCTCGCTGGGCATAGCCTTGTGGTTCTCGTCAAGGGAGACCTGCTCGTGGATTCGGGCACAGGCGCGCCTTATCGCCCGCCGGGTATCGGCTCGCAGATGATTGACAGGACAGGCCAAATGGTAGTGGATGAATCGGGTGGTCTCAACCACGGTGTGATTTTCGCTCGCACCGTCTCGACAGGCAAAGCGAAAAATCCGTTCGATGCGGCCGCGTGGCCGACCGTTCTCAACGACCGGTTCAAGGAGGGGCACACAGCGCGCCATAAGTACAGTCAGCGGAGCGGTCATGCGTTTTTGCGGGTGTTCCCGTCGGCGAGCAACGAGACTGTCACGAAGACGGTTGATGGGGCGACAGACAATTTTACTGTCATATTCGACGGACAGTCTGTCGGACTGAAAGAACAGGTGCCCGTCAACAGCCAAGTCTCGCTCCATCGACGCGCGTTCACCGGCCCAATCGTGGGGCTAAAGACGAGCAGCATCGTGACCGAGCGAATCGAGAACGGGCATACCACAGCGGCGACCAGCGCGGAGAACAAACGCGAGGTAATCGCAATCGGTGGTCCGAACTTCGACATCCGACCATTTCTTCTCAAAGGGCACGCGGCCGAGGCGGTAGTAGCGACTGACAATGTCTATGATTTGCACCTTGCGCCGGAGACTGAATCACGCATAGCCGTACTGGAAGTGCCGTCTCTCTCACCCAACGCCGCACCGTATGTTCAAATCCATTACAACGCAATAGACCTCACCGGTGGGAAGATGGGCGGCACAGGCCCAATGCTGCTGATTGAAAAAACCGTGCCTGCCGGCGGGTCGGTTATCGGCGGTACGAGTGTGGCTGCGCATATCGCTACGGCCATCGCTGCGGGTATGACAATTCATGCGCCCGGTGGTATGGTTCGCATCAGTGAGACGACAGCAGGCGACAACAACGATTCACTCAAACCGCATCGGTTGGTTGGCGACAACACAGGCGGACGACAATACGAAATCGAACTGGACGAAAGTCTGTTGCCTGCTAACCATACACCTGTGCGAGCAACCGATGTAGGAAGCAAACCACCGCAGGGTATAGACGCCTCTCACTCACTCGACGCGGAACACCCGTCAGTGTACAACCGAATAATAATCCAGCCTCGTAACCGTGGTCTGCCCGACCCTCCCACAGACGCCGCTCCAACCTATTTCCGGCAGAAGCCCGCGCGTGATGTTGACAACACCAGCGGCGCGTTTGACATCGGTGCTACTAATCAATCGACTCATGTCCACGAAGTCTTTGATATCATCGACAACTATCGTGACCGCGGAGAACATATCATCATTCTTCATCCGTCCAAACGGTCGCGCATGATGCAACTCGCGAAGGCGGTAGGTGAATCGGACGCATCCGATGACCCGACCTTTGTCTCACTTGAGTTCCTGCAAGTACGCGGTCGAGTCAGTGCTGTAAATGCGGTCAATGACGGTATGGGCCGACAGGTGATAATGGATTGCCGAGGACTAATGGATGACATCAATGTTACAGCAGACCTGCTCGGCGACGGTTCGCCCGATTCTCACCCTATCAAAGAGATAGCACCCGGTGCGCCTGTAGTTACGGTCACGCTTGGTGGACCGGGGCAAGGAGCGGTCAACACCAAACCTACCTTCGACCCGTCGCCGCTTAGTCGGCTCGGGTGGAGCACCCGCAGGGATTGCGCGGCGCTTGTCACAATTGTTGGTTCACACACGGCGCCAACCACTCCAATTACAGTCTCACCGCTGAACAACAACAGCAATTCGTTGTCAGCGTGGGGCACATACTGTTTTCCCGAAAAGGGGCGCGTGTATCTTGCCAGTGGCGCGAGTGCTGAATACGAGACGAAGAGCGCCACGATATTCAATTTTGATGGACTGACACAAACCGGGACGAGCAAGTTTCTCAACGCGGACGGTAGCGAAGCCGCTGATTATGCTATATGGGTCGCTGCTAATAACATAGTAGTAGGCACCCAGTTTTTCGTGGACAGTCTGTTTGATGACGGCGCGTTGTGCGCTGACGGTACAACAGCCAACGACCGGCTGTTCCAGTCACTGCGTAGTGTCAACCACGACTACCAACTCGGTACGCAATATGCCAGCACACGCGCACTCGTGGAGATTCCCCTGTTCCCCTACCATTTCTTTGAAGACCGTGATAGGGGCGTGTTTCCCGGCCCGGATAACTCGCTGAAGTTAGTGCTTGATGCTACGATGACCGCTCACTCTTGGGCGCCGAATCCTGTCGGGCGACGATGTCCCGACTTCGTGCCGGCAGACCGAGAAGTGATGGGCGCCTACCACATGAACTGGGTCAACAACAAACATCGTAAGGGTACGAAAATCACTCGGCCTTATGACCCGAGCGGCGCGCGTATTTATGTTGAAGATGCTCCGATTTTCCCCGATTCCAGCAATAATAGTGCGGGAACCGGAGAAGTGCGCGAAATGGACAACACTTTGCGACAGCGCCGCGCCTATCTTACGAACGGGGAATGGTGCACCTATCGTAACGACCCGGTAGTGGACGGTTATCTCCAAATTGATACACTGGGCGGTACAACCAACGCGTACAGTAAGGAGTTCCTCAAACATGTCGAAGTGGGTGTGCATATCGCTCCAGCAGGCGGTTCGCCCGATGACAACATCGCAGTTATCGGAGACGACGAGTTCACTACCTCCACTAAGCGTGAGTTCCGTAGAGCGTATTACCACGACCGAGCGAATGTGATGACACAGGGCGGCAATATCGACTACGGTCTGCGTCAGTATGTCAGCGCTGTCGAGTTCAAGGCGGGACCGGCGGAGAACCCTCACCTTGAGCGCATCAAGTCGGGCGGACAGAAGTTCAAAATCATATCAAATCCGGGCGGTGCATTGTACTATGTTGAAAACCCGGAGACCATCTCATTCAGTGCTATGCACGAGGCAGGACCGAGTTATGCGTACACTTGCATAAACGAGGATAACGGGCGAATCTATGCGATGGAGTATGACGCAACAGCAGGCTCGTTGGGTGGGGCGCCGGAGGTCACAATGGTGGCTCATCCACTGCTTGACCCTACTGCTCCTGTCCCTCTTACTGCTAATACTAAACTAACGATTCAATCTATTCACACCGTCACCGCTTCTGTGTTCCCTCGCAAGGTTGAGGACGGTCTATGTAACGCTACTTGGAACAACCCCTATGCGCCCGGCGGGTTCCGCTACGGCGACACCGTTTGGATGAACATGCAATACACAAACCCGCATGCTATTGAGGGTGTGTTCGCTAAATCACGCGGAGTGCTGAACGAGTTTGAAGTATGGGCTGGGTTCAATGGGGGGCGCACGAATGTCGGTACCGAAGCGCGAGACTCACTCCCGATGGAAAACTTCCTCATCGGTGACGATTGTCTTACCACCGCACGCAACTACGCGCAGCATGTAAACAAGACCATCGAACTGAACTGGGGTGACCTCGGGCGGAATGATGCTGTACCAGTTATTGCATTCGTTGACCCTTACCTTTCGACACAGGAACACGCCCGTGTTCTGCTTTACGATGTCGCGCATGACCGTGAAGCGGTATGCTTCCAAGACCTGTGGATGCAGGTACAGTCGAGTCAGCGTGAAATGAAAGTCAAGGATTTGGATGTAGCCAACGGGTTCCGTACCCAACGGCGCGACCGCGCGTTCGGTAAAGGCAACGAGGCGCAAGTCGGTCTCGACTCCCACTTTGTTGCCAGTATGACTGACATCGCCGGTACTTCACCGCCCGGTAACGACGACATGATTACGATTGCCGGGAAATCGGAGTTCATGGAATCGGCTTATTCGCATCGCTCGTGGTATTTCGTCAACGCGCCATTCATCACCACGCATAGCATCGTGGCGGCGAACGCCAAGCAGCGACAAGTACCCAACTACCTACTCATCAATGATACCGAGACAGGACCGTGCCCGACTCCCGGTAGCATCGACCGAACGGAGAACAGCGTATGTTGTCCTTCCTCGGCTGATGACCGGCATGCTCGCAGTCTGTTGAAGAGTGCGGCCGACGGCGACCACGGGGGTCTTGCCACACAAGCCACGAAAGTTTGGACAGACGCTGCTGACGCGTACCCGTTCCAATCAACTTTCTTTGATACTCCTTCCGGTACACGAGCCATACCCGCTTTCCTCGCGCTACGCGGTAAGCGAAGCACCGCTCTTGACCTCACTAACCACACCGAGTCGCGACTCAAGCATCTACCGCACTGGACGCAAATGGATTTCGTGCGCCGGCTGAATCTCGACCTCGGTGAAGTCGGAGTGAAGGAGGGAGTGACCGATATTGAAGCGGCTGCTCGCGAAGTCGTCCGACTCGTCAACCAAGCGGGGGCGCTGAACGGGCGAAGTAACCAGCGCAGACCCGCCGACCAGTACCCCGGTGAGAGTGAACGCTTCGATATCACCAAGCAGGGGACTAACCGCGCCGCCAACAGCCCCGACTCATCACAAGAAAGTGACCCTACCGCACCGCATCACAAAGCAGACTTCGCGGTCACCGGTTCGACGCACGACCCCGCACCGTTTTGGGACGACACCGCATTCTCTTCTTTCGACCGCGGAAGCCACATGGGGTACATGCGGGCGCATATCGGGCGCGTAGTCGAAGATGTTGACGGTGTCGAAGGGTTCACTATCGTAGTACACTCCACAGTACCGGGCGCGACAGGACGCAACTTCTGTGTATGGCTTGACAACAGTAAGGCACAGGCGCCCTATCGTCCGCAGTTCCTCGTTGGGCATGGCGGACGCTTCCGTAACTTTTGGTGTCAACCCGAAGAACTGCTTGGCGAGAACATGCACCCGGCGCCTATGCCTATCAACAAGCACGGGCGACCGTTCGCGCCCATTACAACCCTGCGCGAATACTTGCCCCCCGAGGAGGAAGGAGACGACCTCACAAGTAACCTCCATCTCGGGTTTGCCAATTCATTCAACGGGTTACCTACTACGACAGGCGTACCTCTTACGGACGCCGGTACGCTGAACAACGAAGTTCCGAGCGGTAGGTCATCTAACACCAATTACGGTGAATCGTTTGAGAGTCAGCAGGAAAACCGCACGCTAATTGAAGGGCTGCGGATTGGTTCTCGTGCTCGCGCCAAAATCAATTTTGGTGGGTTGGTGGCAAGCGGGGTACCGGGTTGGGCGCCGGATGCTGGGCGATGGGGTTTTGGAATCGAAAACAACGACGATGGTCGATTCGGTGCTGTATATGGTTTGAATCCCGGTGCGCCGACATCGTACGGAGCCTATGTCGCAGACGCTGACAAAGACGATTCGGTCGGCGACCGGTCGGTTTACGGGCTACGATTCATCGACCATCTTGGTCGACGGCATACGCTGCGAATGCTGTACAAACAGTACGGTAAAGACTTCGCTAATGATAACACGAAATCGCCCGCTTCGCTCGATAACGAGGTAGTGTTGTGGTTTGACGACCGTGATGTAGGGCAAGGTGGATTTACGCTTGGTTCGCACATGGCGGGAGCGGGGGACGCCGCTGGTCGTATTCTGTTGACTGATTTGGGGGGAGCCGCGCCCGAAGAAAAGACTTGGAGAGGTAACGAGTTCCGCGGTCAGCATATCCCCGAGGCGGGTTACGCGGTGACAATCGACCTACCGTCAAGCGACACTGTGTTCTCTCTCGCGAGCGCGGCAGGCACGGGCTACTACAACGACGGGATTTGGCATGACATACCGGACAATGTTGATGTTCTCGGTTACCTCGGGTTCCCCGACAGCGGTATGCTGTGGGTGGCGCAACCCGATGGGGTAGCGGTCGAGAAATCGGGGCATGTTTTCCATTACACGCATCGTACCAGTAACACGCGCGGCGGCGACCACTCTTTCTTCGGTGTCACTGGCGGTACGCTGACTACCATTTTCACTGCCGGGAGCGACCTCGGCCCTACTCTCATCGGTACCAACCAATCGCCTGTCATCATCTCTCCTACTCTCAACCAAACCACGCTCGTCACAGACGAACTCATAGCAGCCGCGGTGGAACGAGCGATGCAGATTGACCCGAACAGTGACAATGTCAGTGACACATCACTCGATTGTACAGACATGTACGCGCCCGACGGGCGGACTTACGGTGAATGGGGTGTGTCCCCGACCGCGATTCGTATTCGGGCGTTCAGTGAAAAACACGAAGTCATACCACTGCGCGACCTGTTTGAAATAGACAGGGCACCGGATTGGGGTCTGTATGCTGGTAGCGTGGATTCGGCCGAAGTCGCTTCGTTCACCAGCGGCGGCTTCCCGATTGCGACTAACGATGACCTCGGTGGGTTAGCACGGGCCGATGTAGACGCCGGTAAGCGGCTTGATGTCGGATATGTACCGCGTACTGTGTTGCATATCACTACCAAGTATCGCGGTAGCAACGCGAATACTGCCACGCCTGTGCTGATTGACAGCCACGATAATGTAGTTGACGAGACTGTATGGCGCGAAAATCTGCGTGGTACACGCTTCACGCGTTTTGTCGGAGACCATGTCACACCCGCTGTGGAAAACCCCATGTTTGAAATCGAAGATGGATTCGCGTTTGGGCCTACACAGACCGCTGTAGCAAACCGCTGGGACTTGTATCTCAAAGAACAACCGACGAGTGGGACTGACCCCGGTATGAGTCTGTTTTTCCTTTCGCCTGTCGGCCGCTTCGGGTTCGATATTGCTACACCAAATGTGCCGGGCGCAGCCGATTTCAACGGCGCGAAGGATTTGTCGTACGCCCCTTTCATTCGCATTTGGTACAACGACGAGAACTCGTTCCTTGCAGAACCGCTTGCCGCGCAAGATGCGGTAGGGGGCAGTTTCCACCACCTTACACGCATCGACGACCGTACTGGTATTTTCGATGATAACCCGACAGGTACGACCACTGTCACTAATCTCATGGAGGAACTGATGCCCAGCCCCGGTGGCACTGCCGCGGGCGTACAGGATGTACTGTTTTCTAAGTGGGCGGAGACTGACCGAGCACGGGTATTCGATGGAGCGCGACTCGCAGGTTCCCCATTCGGCAAACCGTTCACTTATTTCCGTGGCGGGCGCGACAGCCCCGACCATAGCATACCCCTATACTTTGGAGGCGGGTTCAGCGGCGTAGTGATTGATGTCAACGATGGGTCGCAGAACGACTACTCATCATTTTACAAGCACCCGTATAGCACCGGTCCGACAGGTACCGCCGGTGTCCAGCACGCTAACGAGACGCTCGGCTCACACTGTATGCTTGACACGGCTGCTATGCTCGCCATGTTCCCCGGTACAGGGATGCTCGACCAGCATAAGGGAGAGGTCTCGCCACCGTTCACTAACCAACAAATGATTCTCTCGCCCGATATGGACGGGCAGACTAACGACAGCAAAGACCCTTCCACCGGTCTCGATGCTCAACCGTACGGGAATGTCGATGTCACGCGCCCGTCGCCTGTAGTGCTACGCTTCGCTCACCCTCACGCGCGTTATTCGGACACTCCGCAAGCCGACCCACCGCAGACCACCTATGTTGTGTTCGGCCCCGGTCAGTCGTTCCCGAAGCATTGGGAGAGTGAGACAATTGAGACAGGCGTGGAACCTTCAGTCAAGTTCACACTCGCTGGCATAAACGGTGTGTCGGGTGTGATAGGGAAAGCATACGATGCTAACATAGGTCCGGCGCTGTTCTATCATACTACACGCACAGGCGCATATCACCCGAACGAGATTTCTCACGGCAACGCTGTGGCGTGGGCGCTCAAGACACGCGCGGGCATCGACCAATATCTGCCGCCCGTGCGCGCGTTTACCGGTGACAATATCGGAGCGTTTCGTGCGTTCGCTAATTGGGAGTCAGCGCACGGATTCCCGAACGATAACTACAATCATGTCAGTGAAGGTAACACACTCTATACCGGCGACCACTTTGGCGGCGCCCCCGGCACAGGCTCGGTAGGCTACGCTCACCCGTTCTATGACTATACGCAGTTCGCCGCCGGACTACCGATACACGGCACATCGTATTCCATCAGTGAGATTCTCGCCAACATCGTATGGCACATGGATGGCGGCTATCCGGCCGGCGGTCACTTCTTCGATAACAGCATACGCATGAATCCACTTCATCCAGTGACCGGAAACCGTGTCGCCTCTCGACAAATATCACCCAACACCGCTTCTAAAATTGGAGACAACGCGACCATCTATCGCGGTTGCGCTCAACTACTGGCCGACTACGACTTAGGTACGCCTCCGGTATTGACAAACACTCCCGACCAAGACATCATGGTAGTGGATGCTACTCGTGTGCAGAACGCGGAAGAACTCGCTACTGTCATGGCCGAGGCTATCAATACTCATCCCGGTAGCGGGGCGCTAAAGGCTCTCGGTGGCACTTTCTCACCTTCATTCGGTAGCGCGCATCAACAAGACAGGTACTCGTGGTTTGAGTGTGGCGACCTGCAAGAGTATGACACAGATGGTGCGCCGGCCACTCAAGGGTTCGTGCGTGTCCCCTACATCCCCGAAAGCATACCGCCTTACGGGTGGATTCGTGTAGTGGATAACGCCGAAGTACCCGGCACGACTGACCGTGGGTTCTATGGTTTGTACTACGGTGTACATATCGACCATGCTGCGGGCAACTACGCGTTCCTGCTTAGCAATAACCGTAAGAGTGGTTCGACCGCGTTAGAAGACCCGACAGTCACGGGTATAGCCGCCGCTCAACTCACCTTGCCCCCCGCTGGCGGAACATACCAAGTCTACTGCTGGACTAAGGCTGGCAACTTGCGATGGTCGAACGGGGCGCAAGACGACTTGCATGTGGCGGGAGCATACGGCGACTTCAATGTAACACGCAGCAATACCATTTTCGACCACCTCGCTGCAACACAAGTTCATTTTAACGGCGCTGTGAATGCTGTTGACCGCACGCGTCCTATCGGCGCGGCCGGCTGGGCGGGCGAGCGATATTCGTATCTAAATAGCCTCAAGGTCACAAACCCCGATGCGACAATCGGCATCGGTGCGGGTAAGGGTGCGTGGCACCCGATGCTCGGCTTCAACCCGTACGGAGCGCCTACTGCGTGTCATTCCAAATCCGGTTCGCTGGTTGCTGTTGACGAAAACGCCGGTGACGCATTAGTGAATTATAGCGCGCTGACCGATTGCCCGTACGGTGTGCACCCGCGTCACTATGTCGTCATTAACAACGAAAGTGAGTTGCCTCTCGTGGCGAAGTTCGACCGGGATGGGGTTTCCTGCACAGGCGACCTGCTCGCATTCCGCTGGGGAGACGCAGGAGTAGGAACCGCTGCGCAGATGGGAACTACGCTATGGTCCGCTGACCTGCATAACCCCGACCGATATACCGCGCCGGCTCACGGTGGGCCAAACATCGAAGCGTTGTGGACTGACGGACAGGCTATCCCCGACACGACTGTGCCCGATGTAGTACCGACTTGGAACCCGGCCGCTACACAAACCAACGACCACTACCTCATGGAATCGTGTCTGTTCCCGACAGGTGACCTGTTCTTTGATACTGATATTAACCCCGGTGCGCTGTTCTATGCTGATGACGAGATTGACGGAATTGCCGCCACTCCACTCAAACGCACCTGTGCGGGAGCATCGAGTGAGACACAGGCGGATGTAGCACCGTTCGCCTTTTGGAAGTCTCTCTCGTCGGCGTGGAACTTCAGCACGCAGCATCTCGTATGGAAGCGAATGGATGGCGGCAGTCTGTCGTTGCCGGCCTGTAACGCTCGCGGGTTAGGCGCCGTGCCGTTCATCACCCGAGTCAAGGCTGGAGTCGCGCTGCTTACTGGAGAGAAGACATTGGGTAACAATCGGTTCTCGTTTGAGACTACTAATGCCGCAATGTACCCAATCATCCAAGCACAGGAGTTGAGTCATCCGCAGGTCGCCGAACTGTTCCCGTTTGAGGTTCGGAATGTGCTTGAGATACCCAACGAAGAGTTGCAGTTTGAGCGTACGCCCGTTATTGACGATACCGGTCAAGAGCATATCATCGAGGGTGGTTCGCCGTTCGGTAGCGTTATTCGCGACTTCGATTTGCTCTCCGACCGAGAGGTTGAGGGTCTCGCGCCGGCCGAGGCTGGCTCGGGCAATTCCCCGAATATGCGCATTCGGTTACCGGATTCCGATACCATACCCGGTAACATCGTGGTGCGTTCGGGTTTTGACAGGTCACAGGCGTACCAAAATGAGTCCATAGGTACCGGGGGGTTACAACGACCCGGTGACGCGGAAGACCTCATCAAGCGCTCGTTCGACAACACTAACTCCGGTCCGCGCGTGTGGCCTACTTGGGAGAATAACGCGTGGGATAACATTGACCCCGACCCCGACAACTTTCCCGATAACACTCCCGATGGTTGGAAGCGTACTACAGGCGAAGCACCGTTGCGAACCGCCTACGAACCGCACGACCGGACTCTATACTTCCATGTCACAAAGGTCGGGCATACTCACACCGAGCGAGAGACTACACTCTATCACACTCACGATTTCGCTGGAACCACAGTCGATGTAGGCGTGACGAGCAACCCGTTGACAATCGGTAGCACTACCTCCAACACCATCGTCTGTGATGCCGCCGAGACCATCGACGAGCGGATTTGGACAGCCGCCGCCGAGCAGTCGAGCGGTCGGTGGTTTTTGTCAGTCAACGGGCAAATCGCTTCCTACACAGGCGTGACACTACCGCGCACTTTCACTGGGGTGGTATTCACACCCGGTTTCAGCGTATCAGCGACTGATAGCATCAAACCGTCGTTCTTCGTACCGGGGGGCAGCAACCGGTTCTTCGCCGCTCGGCGTATGCGCGACCATAGCGAAGTCAGCGGTGAGTCGCCCGACATGCCGCTAACACGCTGGTTCGATGTCAAGGGGGTGAGGGGCGGTCTGTCTTCTCCGCACGCCCTACTGACAGCCAGCGTGCTCACTCCGGTACCGTTACCGCGAATGGGTCACCATTTCATTACGCCCACGATGGCGCTGCTACCCGGTCACTTCGCTCACCCGTTGTACCAACGCCTGTACACAAACCACTACGCCTGCGGTACCGCCGCGCATCCAACAAGCGAGGCTGCTCTTTCGGGACTGACTGGCGCACCGCTCACTGCCGCGCTGAAAGAAATCCCGGTGCGTGACCCTGTGTTGTGGTTCTCCAACCTCACTGCCAACTACCCACCGTCCGATATTCACGGTGGCGCATTCACACTGATGACCGAGACAAAGGTTCGGTACGACGGCTACGGTATTCTCGCAAGTGATGGCGTGGCTGGCACACAGAACAGCAAAGGCTCTCATCTCGTCTATCTTGAGGCGGCGAAAGACTACACGCTCACTCCCCACTTCCCCGACCCGATGGAGGTCGGCGCGTACCAAATTGTCATCCAGCCTAATATCTACGCGCAGCAACTGGTCGGCTACCATCACAACACTGATGCGGTCAGCGACCTGCCACCGTTTAACCCGGCGACTTCGCTTTTCAACACACGCGTACCGTTCTTGACAGGACAACAGGTTGCGACTGTGATTGGGATTGAGGACGATAACGCGCAGACGAACGGCAGTATCGGATTGGTTCTCGCTTCGGCGGTCGGTGCGGATGTTCGCGGTTGTGAAATCTATATGAACGAGGTCATGCTTGACATCGACCCGGCGCCCGGCCAACAATTCACAACGCTGCCGCCACTCGCCACCTTCAACCCGCTCGGTGTCAATGAGAGCAGCAGTCCGCCGTTTACGCGCCGGTCGTTGCCCTACCACCCCGGCATGTTTAGGCGAGCGACACCGGGCTACACTCTCACGATTCCGTGGTGGGCCAACGCTTTGCGTGACCCGTTCGCTCTCGCGGGTCCGCCGTCCGCTTGGAAAAGGATTGAGCATTATCACCCCGACGACTACTACCATTTCTGTCGCAGCACCCTCGGCGCAATCGCTTCGCAAATCACGCTTGCTGGTTACCCGACCCATTTCTATGACACTTACACAGGCGACTATGGCGCGCTTTCACCGGTTTGTACCGTCATCAGCGTAGACCAACCGGGGCAACGGGTAGTTGTCGACAACAATGACCTGTTCCCGCTCGTTGGCGTGGATTACTACAACGCGCAATTAGAACTCATTACGCGAGACGGGCGTCATCTATTCGCCACCTACGAGAATAGAGGTTACACGAGCGGTGGTGGGGTCGGACTGGGCACCGAGAACACCAGCCGGTTTGAGGTTGTAATACCCAACGATGCCGCGTTTTGGACCGAGGCTGTTACAGGCGCGAAACTGCGTCTCACCTCCCCGTACCAAAACATGCTCGCGGGTGAAGTCTACACCGAGTCACGGAAAAGCGTAGCCACTCGCAACTTACCGCAACTACTGCACGGCACTCGTGACACAAACAGTCTGCACATGGCTGATGCAAACCTCGTGCGCTGGCATCCGAACCTCGGGCGACCGTACACCTTCCATTCGGATAGCAGCAGACCTAACGCGGATTCTCCCGCTTTCCTACAACAACCGCTGAACCACCTACCGGAATACTTCGACATGGTTCACTACCACGAGTTCACCTATGCGGTGAGTAATGGTCCGTTCGGTCTACGAATGAAAGTGACGAGCAGTGTGCCGGGAGACGGAGCACCGGTAGCCCCGGAGTTCCTTGACCCTACCACTCCCTCCGAAGGACAACTCGACGGCCGGGAGTTCCAACTCGCGGCTTATTGGCCGGGAGGCACTCGATATGGCGCGGCTGCGACTCGGCTCGACCATTGGGGTGACATCTATCGTGGTTGGGGGGACCAAACTCTCACAATGGGTAACTGCGAAGCGTGGCAGACCAGTGGTTCTCACGGTACGAGCGTAGTACAGACTGTGGCTGCCGCGCTCTATGCGGCATCCGACCCGGTATTCGCCTACCACCGACAGTTCTGTTTCGGGCATCGGTTCGCTGTGCGTCAACCGTACAACAGGCCGCGATGGGCTGTCACCGTAGCGAAAGGTATCACCGAATCGTTCGACTTCCCGCACGCTGGTTATGAGTACGGACCTCTCGTTCAACATGACATCGGGTCGTGGACTTACGAAGGCGAAGACGGTCTCGCCGACCAAGCGCTGACTGCGACTAACGCTGGTATCACAGAACAACAGACTAACGCCGCTGCATTGCTCGGCGCAGATGTACGCGGTCACCAAGTCCGGTATTCGGACGGTCGGAGAATGACTCGCCCGTTCGGTTGCCCGGTGCGCAACATCGTGAATCCTATTACCGCCAAGCGGTTGCATCCGGGCGATTTCTTCGTGGGCAAACAGGGAATCATGACGACTGACAAACGCAACCTCGCGCCGGGTATCATGTTCTATGTTGTCGATTGGTGGGGTAACACCACTGGTGAAGATGTCCGTAAATACCCGGTGCGCGGGTTCGGCATTCGGCCGTCATGGGACGCTGAAGACTCTTACGCGTTGCCTACTAACAACCCGACAACCGTGTCGCTATTCCGCGACCGTGCTCATTTCACCCTCCCGTCAGCAGCAGAAGGAACGGACAACCGAACCAATCGTGGGGCGGGCGCCGAGGATTTAGTGGACTGGTTTAATCCTGCTTCGGCGATGCGGGTCGGTGACAGGGGCGACGGGCGTGGTTGCCGCTGGCCTACGGCGTTCAACGAGAATGTCCTGCAAGCGGTCAGCATTCCGATTCGACCGGTCGGTATGATGCTCTCACATCACACGGCTGAACCGCCGTTCACGACAGGGCTACTACGCCCGACTAACTCCGCTCTCACTGATACTGACTTGCCTGTCGGAATCAGTCGACGACTCGGCGCGGATTCAGCGGAAGGTCTGCTCAAACCCGAGGCGATGAGCGGGCTGAATGTCGAACAGGCGGAGACAGATTTCCTGTCGGGCGGCGCGTTCATCCAAGAGGCAATCGCTCGTGTGGCTCCGCGTCTCGGTCTTGACACAATGACCGTCGGTGAAGCGACAGGCGATGCCGACCGGTCGTACATCGTCCAAGCCACACAGGCGACGAGTCTGCATACCGACCGTGGTGTCGGACAACGCTACATCGTGGCGGATGACTACGACCTTACCTCTCTCGATTTCAGTACCGATACCGACGACATCATGCAACTCTCGCTCACTGACGGTGTGAACCCACTCGGCGGCTCGTATATCCTCGACCTCGGTAACTACATGGAACCTGTGAGTGACGCGAACTGGGGTCGAGCGGGTAAGGTGGCTGGGGAGATTACCAGTAACCCGTACCAAACCGACGACCATGACCCGTTTACCGGTCGGACGAACGCCGCTGACAAGACGCTACGGTTGCTGATTCGGCCGGTGTCTGTTCTCGACCATCGGCACCTGCTGATGTTCCGGCACGCGCGGCGTGTGGTTGCCGCTTCGCCGCAAGACGAGAAGAACTACTACAGCGCCACAGCGGGTGGTCGTTACGGTATGTTCGTTTATGACGCGCCCGGTGCGCGTGTTGAGGATTACATACTCACAGCCGCACCGTCGCCGACCAATCCACCGTACGCCCCTGTGTATTATGTCGACCCGGCTGTCAGTCTCACGGTACCGGAGAGTGTCGGGCCATTCATCCCCGGAGCACAAGCGTCAGCCTTTTCGCAATCACTACGACAGACTGTCGCTCGGCTAATCGTCAGCGCTAACACGCTCGGGCATTACCGCTCGGACGCGCCGCGGCGACAGGCGGTGGGTGACGATAACGATGTCGTGGTACGACCGGACTACTCGGTTCAGCCGCGTCATTCGCAAACCACTCACCCCGGTACAAAGTTCAACACTGACGACCACTCCGGTGAGGTCAGCGCGAATTACAGTGAGGTGAATAATTGAATCCAATAGATGCCGCTTGGCGCGTATTGAAAGCCCCGCCGATTTGGACGGAGCACGAAGACGAGGTCGCACCGAACGAACCTCGTGATTTCACCATGCTCCCTCACTTAGCAGAAATGGGCGGCACGATGTGGGAGTCACAAGACGGTAACGCTCGCGGTCTCATGCGTGGCGATTGGGACAACAACGCTCTTCAAATCTCTCATTTTGAGGTGGGAAAAGATAACCGTGGGCAGGGGAAAGCCCCCGATTACATCCAAGAGATGAAGCGTGACGGGCATGAGTGGTTTGAGCACGAGTTCGACCAAACCCATGTCACCCATGTTGAACCGTCCTCCGCCCGTTTTTGGAACCACATGGTAGACAGTGGTGTGCTGCACGGAGCGCACGAAGTGGGACACATTCGTACTACTCCAGCAGGAGAGCCTTACACTCACGCGTTCAATGATACGAACAAAATACCAGTGAGAGGTGAATAACTAATGCCGTACGCTCCACCAGCACCCGGCCCAGCACGGGCGTACTCACCTCGCGCTCGGCTTGACAATGTACAGGACACGGTAAAATCCAGTATCGAGGCGCCCGTATTCGTAGACAACACCGTTCTCCACGCCGAATATCGGCGCAGTGACGACGCCACCTCCGGTCGCAAGCAGGAGGTTCGTGTGCCTACCCAATCCGATTTCCAAATGACTCACGACCGCCGGTACCGGTTCACCGAGGAACAGTCGGCCATCCGTCTAACTCACGCTGACAAGCCCGGCATCGACCGTGAAGGGCAGATATTTTTTGCAGGTGAAAAATTAACAACAGGCGACCAGCCGCCACTACTCGCTTTCGCTGAACTCGACCACGCCCAGCGACTGAAAGCCAAGTCTGTAGAAACCGCCACGAAGGGTAGCAGGCTTGTGTTACAGAACATGAAGGGGCGAACACTGTCCGATGTCGAGTTCGTCGACGAGACTCATGTCCGGCTCGGGCAGAAGGTGGGTGTCGGTTACCGAACTACTGACCTTGTGCAACGACTGTTCACCAACAAGTTGCACGGGTTGAACTCCGTCAGCGTAGGGTTCACTTTCGCCGGACCGCGAGCCGGTACTGTCTCTTCGTACAAGGGCGCGGACATCGCCCGCCATTCGCAGACCTTCCTCTCACAGAACTTCCGCGGTGTGCGGATTCCGACAGCCATGCGGTTCGTCGCTCGGCATGACGGTTACGCGTTGTTCTATGACCGGTTCGGTAATTTCCGTTACACGCCTCGGGTTTTCGCCCACACTGACCGTACTGTCGGACAGACTCAAGGGATGGGCGCTTCGGAAGTTGACCCAATCACCGATGTAGCGAACCGGCTGATGGTGAAAGGCGCACGACAGGCGAACAACGACGACATCGTCATAGTGGTCGATGACGCGGAGTTGCAGAAGCGACACGGGCATATCAAACAGGAGGAGGTCATCGACCCGACCGCTACCACCGAGCGTAAAGCGCGCCGGTCGGCCAGTCAGTTATTGCGTAGCAATCGTAAGGCGCAAGGTGCATTCAAGAGCAAAAAGCACATGCGGTCGTGGGACTTGACTGCTGGTGAGATTGTCGAGTACCAAAACCCCGTCGATAAGCAGGTCGAGCGTGTCGCAATCATCGAGGCTCATCACAGTCTCAAGACTCACACTTCTTCGTTCCAGTTCGCTGCGTATCAGCAAGGACTGGAAGGGGTACTGCAAGCGTTCGGGGAGGGACAGGAACTGCTTGAGGAAGGCACGCAACCCGACCGTACGCTGCAAGTGCAAACGAAGGAGGTCTCGGGTATCGGCCGCGCTCGGCTGAATGTTCGTATGATAGCCAGTCTGCGTCATATCCTCGGGAAGCGGGCGCGTGTCCATAGTGCGGTGACGGTGGAGCCTATCACGCTCAACGACACGGCGCCCGACATCCACGCCGGGTTCCTGCTCGGTGTGCGGAAAATTGTCGCTGCGACAGGCGGCACGGTTTTCCGAACTGATGCGGCGAGTAGTGTGCGTGGCGCGCTGGGCGGCGCAAACGGTAGCCCGTACACGGCCGCTACGACCCTCGTTGGAGCGACGCTGACAGTGGGTAGCACGGCTGGGTTCCCGCAGACAGGACTAATCGAAATCAGTATTCATGACGGTGACACAGGCGAAGCGTGCCAGCACGAAGCGACTGTCGCCAGCGCTACGACTTTCACTCTCTCGGGTGCGCCAACCCCGCGTACGGGCGCAATTCCGGCAGTAATTGCCGGAAGTGTTGTTAGATTGTTGCGCTCTCGCGCGCATGAGATGGGGTCACCGAAGGGTGTAGCGAAGCGGTTTAGGAGATGGTGAGGTGCCGATGAATGCTGCTTGGTGTATGTTGAAAGATGATGACGACGATTGGCCGATAGACCCTGTGACCGGTCACAAATATGAACCGGGCCGATTGGCCCCGAGCGTCATAGAGGAGAACAGAAGGGTGAAATTACGAGAGAATCCGCCCCGTCCCGACTTCAATGTGGAGCGTCACGCCGAGAGGGAGCGCGCTCTCCTTAGACTGAACCCCGACGATGTGCTGACTTTGGACGGTCAGTGGAAAAACAGCGAGCATCCCGACGATGGCGGCAAGGACTGGGGAAGCCTTCTAACGGAGCATGCCGACCACCCAATTTCCCCAGTTTCAACGGAAAATATGTGGCCTATCAATGACATATACGAAGAGCAAAAGCGGCGGGTCAATGAGCGGGTTGCCGCGGAAGAGCAAGAGAGACGGGACACCCAACAGGCTGCTTGGGGCGAGGCTGTCGCAGAAGCGAAGAGTATGGGTATCAATGTAGCCCCAGTAGAAGAGCAGAAGCAGGATGTCGAGGCTCTCAAACAACGGATAGCCGCAGTTGCAGAGAGTGCAAATCAAGAACACCCCGGTCGGCGAATGTACCGCAAAGGTGGGCCGATGAATGCTGCTTGGTGCGTGTTGAAGCAGGAAGAAGACCCACGCTATATTCCTACATGGGATGAGGTTTGGGAAGCCGGACTTCGTTTTGAGCAAGGGTTTGTGGGAGATTTACAAGTGATGGCTTGGCGGCTCGATAGAGGTGCTTTTAAGAACATAATTTTCAATTTCCCGCAGCGTAAAGCGATTGATTTAATGCAAAGTGGATGGTCTGTTGAAGACACAAAGCGAGAGTTGGGTATGTTGGACGATGGTGAACAGTAATGCCGATGAATGCTGCTTGGTGTGTGTTGAAACAGCAATTTGAACAGTGCCCCGAATGTGATGCTGAACTGGAAAGCGGTAATTGTCCGTTTTGTGGTTGGAAGAGACCATTAGAAGGTCAAG
>Ga0208182_1000630_pt1 | contig 21294 bp, 28 predicted proteins | sample MalvireepMed_906_FD_184248 | JGI IMG/M metagenome (GOLD analysis project Ga0208182, IMG submission 184248) | Marine viral communities from the Global Malaspina Expedition - Malaspina viral metaG DeepMed_906 (SPAdes) (version 2) | ecosystem: Environmental > Aquatic > Marine > Oceanic | place...
CTTGAGTACTGAAGTCGGTAACTTCACTAAAGTATGATAAATCTCCATCTACTATATTTGAAAAAGTTGATCCTTGAACAGGCATGGCATTACCATCTCCATCAAATACTTTTATAAACTTATCTGAACCTGCCTTACCTAGTATTAAAGTATATTCCTCAGTCTCATCTCTCCTTATTGGATGAATAAGATAAGTACCAGTAGGTGTAAAATCTAATTTCTGAACTGATTCAGTTCCAGGTCTCTTCTCTAAACCTCTTACTACTGTAGCTAAACCATTTTCCTGTACCTCACCTTGTGATGGTAATCTTACTTCAGGAGGTTGTTGTGATATTCCATTTATAAGATTAGGTATTGATGAAGATACTAATGCCATAGTTTATATTTATATAAGTGTAGAAATAGATGTACTTATTTTTCTATCTATATGACGATAAGTATCATATTGATCGAATATTGTATAATCACCTATTTCTGCTTCGGATTCTCTCAAAGCCATTAGAGAAAACATCTCTTCATCTGCTTGAAGTCTGGACAGTACAGGTGATCCTATAATATTTTCCTGAAATTTTCTAGCTGCCCTCAAAGTTATATATCGTCTTGCAGTTTCAGGAATCTCTTCAAAATCTAGTAAAATAACTATATCTGTTTCTATATCTGTAGTGAAAACAAATGTATTTTTAACTCTATCATATAATTTTCTACTTCTTTCAACTACATCAGTATTGTAATCTCTTAGAACTGCAGTTACATCTACCTTTAAACAATTAGCAGGAAGATTAATTATTCCTGCTTCAGTTTTATCTAAAGTATATCTTATTTCAGTATTGAAATGCCATCCTAGAGACTGAACTTCTCTACTAATGTTATTTAAAGTTACTTCAGCAATCTCTGCTTCCTGTAATCCTGATCCTAAAGTATTAACTGGTGCTTCACCTATACCTAAAAGAATTGAATTAACAGCATCTAGTTTTGATGTAGGTACTAATGTTGCCATAATAAATAATAATATAAGGGGAGATAAAAAGAAAGAAAGAAAAAAGAGGGCAGAGCAGGAGGTAATGGAGAGAGGAAGGATCGCTCCGTTTGGAAGAGAACCTCCTGTTGCCCTCAATTTAGTTTAAGCTGCTGGAGCCATTAATGCTACTGCCATTGCTGGTCGTAGTACGTTATGACCCATTGCATACCTAGAAACAATCAGAGTACCCTGACGCTCAATCTGATACTCAGACTCAACGGACAAGTCCATCAGTTTCACAGTTGCAACAGCATCCTTGTGCATAACTAGAGCACGAACTGTTAAAGATTCGTTCTCAAGATCAACTGCAGATGTGCCGTCAAGACCACCTACAGCACCAATATTACTACCTGAAGCGGTAGCGGCTGTATAAGCTGCTGGAAGATTGTAATGAGCAGTCCTACCTGATCCTGCGGTATTTGCAAGTGGTGCTTGACCAGTTGAAATAGCAGGGTCAGCAGTTGACCACAGAGAACCTGTCCATGCTGCTGCTGCTCCATGACCCATACTTCCAAGATGAGGAGTCCTAACTACAGAAATACCTGCAATCGTTGGAAGATCAAGATTATTTATTGATCCACCTCCACCTACATCTCTATTAAACATTGTCAAGGCAGTAATATCTTCACTATTAATACCTGTCTTGAACAAGGAATAGAATTGGTCGGTTGCACAAACACAAACGAGATCCTCAAGAGGTGCTCCTGCACTCTCAAGAATACGTTTAGCTTCGATTATACCTTCTACGAAATCGGCTGCCTTCTTTGAGTCAGCTAAGTTTCCGGCATAAGTCACGTTTGCTGTGAAATCTTCATCATCCCATGAATCATAATCTTGAATCATTTTACTTGCACGTTCCTTATTAGTGGTTAATGCAGCTTTAACAGCCATACGAAGGATATTCTGGTCAGCCGATTTTGCTAAAGCATAACCAGATTCCTGTGTGTAGACTGAACGGATGTCGAAGTGTTGCATTGCTTCATCAATATTAGGGATGAATTGTGCAGCAATTAAGAGATCATCAACTGAGACTACTCTCTCAGCATTCTTTGCTATCACATCTGGCATGATCTCATTCCCAGGTGTGTGATATTCTGCGGCTCGGTACTTGCCTGTCATTATAAACTGGGCAGACTTACCTTTCTTAATTGACCGCACTCGGCAGTAGTTCATCATGATGTTTTTCGTCTGAAAAGCAGACATGACTTCACCAGCGTAAAGTTTTAAATATAAATTCCTTACGTCACCTGCCGCATTAGTTTGTCCACTACGTTGTGCCGCAGCGTTCAAAGCGTTTGAGGCTCCTTGAAGTGCCATTTTATTCCTTTGATTAAAGTTAAAGCTGAACTGAATTGCCAGCAATTTGATTATAAAAATCTCCGTTTATAACCACAGTACTTTTCAATCAAAGTTATCCACCGCAATGGGCTAAAATTTACTTTGTAGTAGTATTTTTGGAGTGTTACATAATGGATGACTGTGACAACTTCTGTGTCACTTCATCCCTGTAGGCAGGATCATTACTATAACGTGGATCATTCATAGCCTTTGTCAATTGAGCTACTGACTTAAAGGAATCTACTCCTGTTCCACCTGTATCACCCTGCAAAAGTGTTGGTGCTTGTCCATCTTCCATTGATCGTCTTGCATTTAAAGATTTAATTGCGAAGACTACATCATCTGAATTAGGAGCTTCTATAGCACGATTAAAAGAATCTATTTCTTTATCATTCAATGAAGTACTTGCCCATTTAACAAGTGATTCATATTCTTCAGTTCCTCCTACTGCATCATAAGCCTGATTTAGTACCTTATCTGCAATAGCTTGTTGTCCTGTTATCCATGTATTAACAACATCCTGAGTCATCCCTTTATCTGCAAGTTCTTCATAAGATCTCTCACTTAATGCTCCTTCTTCTCCATACTCACGAGCATATTTCTCAAAATCTATACCTTGCTTGGTAAGAGCTTCACTTACTTGTTCTTGGGAAGCTATAGGAGCAGGTTTTTCTTCTGTCTTTTTAACTTGTTGAGTGTCCTGAGAAGATAATTTCTGTTCCAGTTGGGCATAAGCTTCTGCCATATCTTCTGGACTTTCAAATTTATCTGGTAACCATGTAGGTTTTCCGTCATCTCTAGGAACACTCTGAACTCTCTCGGCCTTATCTATCATCTCCTTTATATGTTCCTGACTTTCAGGAGCTTCTTCTTCAAATGTATTTACTTCTTTTGTATCTGCCATATTGTACCTTCCTATTATTGTTGTGGTTGTTGCATTGCATTTTTAGCCATTTCAGGAGCTACGTCACCTATTACTTTACCCATCATTTGTCGTTCCTCTAGTTGTTCCTGTTGTTTCATCATTGCTTGTTGTTCTTGTTGTTTCTGTTCATCAGTTTTCAAAAGCCCTTCGGTATCAATTCCGAGGGAAGCCGCTAGTCGAGATATATACTCATTAACATTTAATTCTCTTATGGCTGTCTCAGACCCAAGAGGAGCTAAATGCTGCAAGAAACCTGCTAGTTCATTTAAGTCTTGTCCTCGTCCAAGTGCCTCAACACCTGTGACAATTAGAGGTTTTAAAGATTCGTCAGGAAACTTGGGTAATTTTTTCTCTTTCTGCATTTTGTGCATGAGAAGTTGTACCAAGGGCAATTGAAATTCTTGAGATAAAATAGAATAAACTCCACCTAGAGCTATTTCTAATTCTTGATATGCAATTCTTATTTCTTCTGCTGTTACTCTTTCCGCATCTCTCCTGACAGAAGAATTCATGAGAAATACACGAGACAGACGTTCCGATAAAGTTCGTATTGTCTCTTGGGCAACACGAAAGTCTGCCGATTTCTGAAGTTGTAAAGTAGATACATCTTGATCATCTCCACTTACTATTGCACCATTAGGAGAATCTGCCAAAGTTTTAATTCTAGTAGTACCATTAGGTCTAACTAGAAATAGAACCTTTGCAGCAGCAGCACTTCCTTCTACTATAGCTTTAGTCAAGGTCTCTAAGGATTTTAAATCTCCAATGTATTCCTCTACAAATCCTCTACCATAATCTTCACCATCTATATGTGTAAAACGTAGAGCTAGAAAAGGACTTTTATTTTTAGGATAAGTTCCTTCACTTCCCGGTACAATTTCACCTTCTAGTTCCTGAAGAATTGTCCAATTTCTACCTGTCCATTTTACACAGGTATAAAGATCGACATTACCCATAGGTAACTCATCTTGTTCTGGTTCAGGTAGTAATTTCTTAGCATTTTCAGGTAAAGATAATGGAGAAAGAGATTCCTTTATAACAATCTTTAAAACATTTCCCATTGAATCTCGTTTAACTACATATCTATCTAACCTAAAAACTCTCATCTGATCTTTGGGAGTAAGATATAGTAAGACATTTCCCGCAACCAATAATTGTTTTAGAGCTTCTGAAATAGGGACACGGAATGCACGAACTTCAATCTCCTGTGTTATCATTCTTTCTATCTTTGCCAATGTCTCTTCCACTTCACCTTTTTGATCTGACACTAAAGCTTCTAATTCTGCATCATTTATAACTAGACGGAAGAATGGAGAATTAGGAGGAAGGAGCGAAAGGAGTAATTTACTAGCTAAATTATTTACACCTTCTGCTCCTATGGATTGGAAAGGAGTAGGTAGGATACTTGCACCTGTATGTCCTTGTTCAGGTAGTAAGGAAGGGATGGTAATTTGGGAAGCAGTCCTTGCCCTGTCAAGAAAAGATGAACGATCAGCAGATAGAGTGGTATATATTCCGTGAGCATACCCTGCCTTATCTTGATATTCTGAATCTACACTAATTGTTTCCATTATGATGGTCTATTTACTCTTAATGAACCTCTAGTAAACTGACCTTGAACTCCTTTTGTTTGTTTTTGAATCTTTAAAAATGGATCGTACCCTTTTACTCTTTGAGCAAACCCTTTACCTGGAACAAAAGCAGGATCGTCAGGGTCAAGTTCTTCCTCTTCTTCTTCTTCTTCTTCTTTACCTCCACCTTCATCAACCATGGTAACAGCTTCTTCAACAACATCTTCAACTTGTCCACCAGTTGAACCACAGAAAAGTACTTCACCTTCATATTCATAAGATTTAGAATCACTTTCAACAAGACAATCATTTATTAAATCATAATTTACTTCCGTATATATTTTCATATTATTTTGCTCTTTTAAAAAAAAGTTCTTTATGTGTAGGTAAAAGATCTTTTACATATTTTAGCCAGTTTATTTTATTTCTGTATTTCCTACTTATACATAAAGTAGGTACATAAATAGATTCGGAATTATAATTTTGTTTAGGAATATCCCAACTTCCTACAGTTTTTAAACCTTCTTCCTTTGAAGTAACCCATAACCAACTCCAAAAAATATTAATATCATCTCCTTGTCCTAAACATACATATTGATTCGTATCCAAAATAGCTGTTTGATAAAAATTAATAGCTTTATCTTCAGGTCTGGTAGGAATAATCTTATCAGTTGCCTCTCTTCTGAAAAATTTTAGAAGTTCATCAGCCTTGAGGGACTGATTCTGCCAACAACTCTGTGAACCTATCCGAAAAGTCTTGAACAGTTCTGCATTCACTAAAATCATTTAGTTCCATTCGGTTTAATCCTGTGAATTCATCAGTCTGATTTATCACATCAATCAAATCCATTGAATCCATTCCCAGATCATCTATCATATCTTTATCTGGTGTAATTTCTTCAACAGGTATAGCCATTACTCTAGCTATAACATCTACTAAATTTCTATCTAGTTCCATTTTATTTCCTTCCTTCTAATTTGTTTAACTTGGCATAGAATATCTACCAGATTTATAAGTATCAAATTTTCCACCAATTCTTGAGCCTCCTCCACCACCTTTTCCTATTTTTAGTGAGCTTCTACCATATCCTTTTACACCTTCATTAAATGCCATTTCTGGATCTCTACCACGCATCTTTCCTGGGCCTTTTACTGAAGCTTCCGTAGTATCATCTTCTTCAGCACCAGCCGCACTATGGAAAGGAACCTGACTCAGAGCATAATCATCCCTAAACTCATTCCATTCTTCCCTTTTTTGTGTCCAGTAACTTCTCCAATTTTGTCTAAACTGGTTTAAAGATCCATCTCCTTCTTCGTTTGCAGACAGACTATCGGCAGGAAATTTTAAAAAATTAGGAAAGTCCCTATTAACAAAATCATCTAATGCATACAAACCTTCACCGAGGGAACCACCCATTAAATTTGAACCTCCTAATCCACCTATACTAAACTCTCCTTCCTCCCACACGAGAGTATTAGAATATATACCGAATGTTGCCTTATCTAGAGGAGCACTAATAGCAGAGGCTATATTAGCTTTTCCAGTATCATTAGTCCAATGACTAGCATCATAAACATGATCAGAAAACCAACTCATTTATTTTACCTTAGTTAAAATTTGTATTGAATCACCAGAAAAATCTTCAGTCTCTGTACTGACATCGTAAGTAGTTTTAATTAAATTTACTACATGTCTTTGTCCTTGCAAATATCTTACATCTTCTATAGTACAATTAGAAGGTGGTACTTTATCAGGTACTACATCTTCTAACCATGCTATAAGTTCTTCGGATATACCATGTTCACCTAGTTTTCCATGTAACATATTAAAATATTTCTCTATAAAGGTTGTTTTTAGGGAATTTCACAGGTATTTCCTGTGCATGATAGCTCTTGTGAGGAAGTAGTATGATCTATACTTTCATATTCAGAAAGTTTAGACCAATTTAAGGTAGGTATTGTTTTAATTAGTTCTTTATATTCTTTTTCAGTACACTCCTGATAAGGTGCTTGCTTATAGACATGATCAGAATAGGGAAGAAAGCTGATGCCAGATATAGAATGGAAATTATCAAATACAAAAGCTCCAACTTCAGGCCACTCATTTTCCTTGACTGAGATTGTACAGGATGGTTTGTGTTCACACCAGGATTTTGCATATACTAACCATAGTTGTAATTGTTCAATTGCAGATAGTGAGTTTCGTATCACAGATTTGGAAGGTGACTTAATAGGAAACGAAAATACTGTGACATTACTAGGATTAGTTATATCAGGTTCAGTAGGTACTCCTTCATCTACCATGTACTTACCAATAGGATCACCTAAGTCAGACCTGACTGTCCTGATGTAATAAGGAGCATGTCTAGCATGAATACCACTTGCAGAATCCACTAACTGAGAGACTGTACCTGAAGGTTTTACACATGTGATTGCACTAGCAGGATTGATACTTAATTTCTTACTCCACTCTTTATTTACCTTTACACATTCCTTCTTCAAGTCATCTAAAATTATTGGTAGATCTGATGATAATTTATTTAATATAAAGTTGTCCATTATACCAGTTAATGATACTCCTAGTAGTCTCTCCTCCTCACAATTCATTTTCCAATCACTACTTAGGTATCTAAAGTGGGTAAGTGTACTCTGCCATGTACCTAGAATGGTAGCTAATCTAACTTTCCTCTTAAAATCTTCAATTTTGTCATCGGAACGTACAATTACCTCAGAGAGGTTACAGAACTCTCGTGACCGCAATATTATTTCAGAGCAAGGGTTCGTACCAAAGTCTTCCCTTTCTTCTCTCCTACCATTCAATTCAAGACATTTTTTCTTGGAATTGTACGAAGAAAAGATTCCTCTCTCTCCACTTTTGGATTCGTAGAGTGCAGTCCACTCTCTGAAGAAAGTTCCTACATCAGGTTTAGTATGATAGTTAGTAGAGTTGTTTGCCAATGCTCTCTGTGGATTTTCTTCCCACCATCTACCTGATTTAGCAGTTCTCATTTGATCATCACCTAAATCTGAGAGACTTATCAATGCACTTCTCCTAACTCCACCCACTACTACTATCTCTGCTATCTTAGTAATGATGTCATGACATTCAATAGGTTTTAATCTTCTACCTTTAGCTCTATGAAAACTCTCAACTGTAAATTTGAACAAGGCATCCAATGGTTCAGGCCCACTTGCCCTACCACCAAAGGTTTTAAGTGGTGATCCTGCAGGTCTAATCTTCTGTAAATCCCACTCAGGAATTACACCTACATACAGAAGACTTACTAATTCACGATAAGCTTTAGCCCATCCTAACTTACTGTCTCTAACTTGTATAACTGTATCAGTAGGATGCAGTTCATAAGGTACTATAGGTAATTTATCTATGTGTCTAGCTTCCACACTAAACCCTACACCTGTACCATTCATCAACACATATAGTATCTCATCAAATGAACGTGGTGAATCGACATGAAGATATGCACAGTTATATCCTGCAACATTTTCTTTTTTCAATGCAGCACCTGCGGTCATTAGACATCTCATTGACGGCATAATTTGCAGGGAAAGTACTGCATCCTTTAGTTCTTTTAATATTTTAGATGGAACTTGATAATCACAATTATCTTCCAAGTGTTCTTTGAAAAAACTAAAGTATCTACCTACTGTCTCTTCCCAAGTCTCTCTTCTTTCTTTATCATAGTCCCAACGTGAGTACCTAGACAAATGAATGTACTGCTGATACTGGGTAGGTAAATACTTATCTTCCATCTCTTTCCCTTTCTATTAGTTTCTCTAAATAAGTTCTAGCTTTTAATAAATCATTTACTCCACCTTTGTATGTGTAGCGTGTAATATATTTTACTACATTACCTTCCAAGAAATCCAGTTCGTTTGCTATTATATAATCCAATGGTTCCATCTTCCTTTCATTGTAATGTTTAGGATTAGTTACCTCTTCCTTTTCCAAAGGTCTCCGTAACATATCTAATTCTTCTCTTGATGTATTATCATCTACTAAAGGTAGATCCCTTTCCTCTAAAGCATGATGTATATTCTTTTCTGGATGTCTCTTAAAATTCTGTAGTCTAATTTTTCGTATGTTCTCTTGATCATCCATCTCATCTTTATTTCCCAAGGGTAATGTACTTTTAGGACTGTTCCTTCGTTCATATCCTACTGGATCTTTAGTCATCTCTTCATTCTCTTTATCAATATGATCTTGGACTACCTGTGAACTATACCTATTATCTAATGGATGCTTCAAACTATCTTCAACATAGTCTCTCCATTGTTCTTTCTGCTTCTGAGATTGATCAATCATGGAGTCCTCCACAGATTAGGTTCATGAATCAATGGTGTCTCTTTTACAGGATTTAATACAGGATTAGCATTGAATGTTTTAGCTTCCCCTTTAGGAGTCCATAATATAATTTCTCTTGTACCCACATCAAACTCATGCCATCTTAAAATCCTAGCCATCCTAGCATTTGTAAGAGCATCTTCCTCAGTCTGTCCTGCCTTAAAGAAAGCATTCAATACTGCTACCCACATATCATAAACCGAATCAGTATTTTCTCTCAAAATTTTTTCGGCAGATATTGGGCCTACTCCTTGACATCCTTTGTAGTTATCAACTGTATCTCCTACTAAAACTTGATATAAAAACTGGTAATCAGCTTGACTCTCTGACCATTTATATATCTTCTCCTTTTTAAAATCCCAATGTAAACCTGGAATTGTTAGAAGATCTTTGTCCTCACTAACAATTATTTTCTCTGTCTTGGAAGGTTTGGTTGCCCTTATACCAATTACATCATCAGCTTCTAACCAATCCCATTGACTGTGTAAGTACTCACTCTTACAATAATCAATTGCATTAGAGAAACACATAGGTTTTCTACCACCCTTCCTATTACTCTTGTAATCAGGATTAATTTTTTTCCTATAATTTTTCTTATCACTAAAACATAGAGTTACTTTATCTGCCTTAGTCTTCTCTATTATCTTCCCAATTTGATCATCAATTATAGTTTTAACTTCATTCATATCTGAATGGAGAGTCCACGAATCACCTTCCCAATTGATCTCCCTTTCTGAGAGTCTAGTAGCTTTATATACAAATATGTCTGCATCAATTAATAATTCTTTCATCTTTACCTTCCTTTTTTTAAAATTACTTTGTTTACATAAGTGTTTTCATCCGTCAAGTCGTGACGATATGGTTCATACATGCTAAATGTGAAGCATGATACAGCTTTTAAATTCTTCCAAGGTACAATATAAATATAAGGAAATTGACATACAAATAAGTAATCAAAATCTCCTTCCTGATATGTCTTATATATCCTCTTCTCTTTACTTCCTTTTTCTCGCATCAACTTAAAAGTTTTTTGAATTGAATGTTTTATCTGAATAGTTATCCAATCATTCTCCCCTTTAACTAACAAATCAAAAGGTGCTGAAGGATCTAAAGGTAAGAACATAGGATAGTTCCACATGTGTATAAGATAACGAACCAGTTCTTCTCCTGCCATACCAAAGGTAGTCCAGTTAGTGTGTGGTTGCCCAATTGGAACCTGTTTTGAATTCACCTGTGAGTGGGATTCTAAAATTGTACTTCTCTCCTGCGATTGCGATTGCCTTGACTCCAAGTTCTCCGATTCGATTGCCATACTCCCTCTTTACTGTAAGTTGTACTTCATCATGAACAAAAGCTACTTGTGCATAATCCTCTCCGTCTTCAAATTCCTCCTGAAGTAGAGAATGCATCTCAACTATCCATCTCTTACAGATAATTGCTCCTGCTGATTGAAGTAATGTATTGAGTGCTGCATAGTTGGAACGTACAGGTACTTTCCTTCCATCCAAACCCATTATAAATCCTGACTTTGCTTTCTTCTGTACTGCATCTCTTAGATACTTCAGAGCAGGAATCTTACTTAGAAATTCTTTCTTTAATCTTGCTCCTTCCGCTTTACCTTTGCCAACAATCTGACCAATCTTTTCATTCCCTGCTCCATAGAGGAAACCATAGATGAAAGTCTTAGCTTGATCCCTAGTGGCAAGACCAGCAGATCTTTGATTGGCAGTATGAATATCTGATTCAAGTAGTAACTTGCCATACCTACCGCCATCATACCTAGCCAGATAATGCGAAAGACAACGCAATTCCAGGCTAGATACATCAATTCCCAATAGATCCATGTCTGTATCTGGCCTAAACAACTCCCTACATACTGACCCATAGGGTGCATTAGTATTCGGAACTTGAGCGATATTAGGGTGTGAGTGAGAGCAGCGTGAAGTCTGTGCTCCCATCGTGTTGACTCTCCCATGTAACTTACCTTTTCTACAAAGTTTCATCCATGCTTGGTTACCCTCTGCTAATTGTGCTATTCTTTTATTCAACATAAAATATTTAGACATCAACTTAGCTTCAGGATAGTCTAGTTTATTCAGAACCTTCTCATCAATCTTAGGTTCCATTGATGGAGTGAACTCTCTAGGAATCCACCCTCTCAATTCTTGTAGTCTCTTAGCTATATGCTTACGAGAATTAGGATTAAAATCTACAATCTTAATCTTGTTGTACATTCCATTCTTCCTTGGCCCTTCATCTATGATCCATGATCCAAACACTTCACTTAATTTTTGTGCTAGTATAGATCTTTTCTCTGCCAACTCTACATATAATTCTGCTCCTTTCTTCTCATCAAAAGAGAACCCTCTCTCTTCCTGCCTGAAACAGATGTCTGCAATCCTATGTTCCAAATCAACTGCTTCCTTTGAAGGAATATCAGGACGAAAATATTCATACAAACTTTCAGTAAGATGAACATCATTTATACAATAGTCTCTCATCTCAGGAGTAAGTTTCTCAAATGCATTTTCCTGTTGATTATATGTACCTTTGAAGGAACCTAACCTTTCTCCCCATGCTTTCAACGAATGACTACCCCATAATTTAACCTCCATCTTCTTTATTACGCTATCTTTATCCCTTATGTTAGGATAAAGTAGCCGAGATAAAATAAGAGTATCTATAACCTGATCTATAGGTACTGAAAATTGATAGAGGTCTCTCAAAACTATCAAGTCAAAGCCTAGTATATTATGACCAACTATTTTCTTATCCTTCAGGTCTTCCAATGCCATCAATATAGTTTCATGTGAATCTGCTTCCGTTAAATCACCAGTAGTTAAGTTCCGATACACTAATAAATGTACCTTGGTTACTGTGTCCAACAGACCATCTGTTTCTATATCTAAAACTACCTCTTCCATTTTGTTTCCTTCCTATTAAAAGTCTTTGTTTTCTTCCTCGCTAATTTCTTCTTCAAATATATTATCCTGAGAAAGTTCGGTCATCCTACCTGTCTGTCTGGAATATTCCAGTAAATTACAAATGCCTGTCTCTCCTGTCCACCTGTTTTTTAGTATTCGTACTGTGGTAAGGTTAGGTGCATCCTCACTCTGTTGATTTCTCTCACAACCTACTACAATATCAGACAGTTGTGCTATTCCATGTGTACCTCTAAGTTGGTTGAGTGAAGTCTGTACTCCTTCTTCATGTCCTCTGTCACCACTAGGTCTTCGTAAATGAGAGACAAGGATAAGAGCACATTGTAATTCTTCAACTAAACTTCTCAACTTAGTCATTACAAAGTCCAACATTCTCCTCTCATCTCCACCACTTGTGAGACCTGAGATTACAATACTAATGTGATCTAATATAATACAATCACATTCCATTCCTTTTACTAAGTAACGAATCTTATTGAATAGATTCTCTGGTTCCACACTACCCCAATGATCATAAAGGAATAGGTTACCTGTACCTAGTACATCATCGAATCCATCTTTTAATTCCTCAGTCGTACACTCTATGTTCTGTAGATGAATAGGTTTATTTAAGTAGAGTCCTATGAATCCTAAAGCTGTACGTTTATTGTTCTCTTCCAATGCTAAGTAACCTAGTTTAAGTCCTTGCAACATCAACGAGTAGCCTATCTCTCTACATATTTGAGACTTACCTACTCCACTACCTGCCGTGATGGTTACAATTTCTCCTCTCCTTAAACCTTGAGTCATCCCATTCAGACCTGAGAAAGGGTAAGGAAATGATTCAATATTATCTTCAGATGAGATTAGATGCCATAGATCCCTTCCGTCTATGATACCATCAGGTCTCCAAACCTGTGCGTTCCAGATAGCAGAGATAATATCACTCTCCTTACCTTCCTTCAACATTTCGTTTGCATCCTTCAATGGAAGGTGAGCAATCTTAACTTTTCCAGGTGAGAACAGAGGTACACATTCTTCAACCGCTTTCTTCCCTGCATCATCCTGATCGAACATCAGAATTACTGAATCAAATCCTTCCAGATATTCTAGTTCTCTTTGTAGACATTTCTTTGCACCTCCTGCTCCCGAAGCTACTGAAACAACAGGCCATTTATTTCCTTGTGCCTGTGATACTGACATTGCATCCAGTTCCCCTTCGGTTACTACTATCATCTTCCCTTTAGAGAAGAGATGTTTACCGAACAAGTTAGCCTTCTTAGTATCTCCTATAAATAGAAAGTCCTTGTTAGAAAATCTTAATTTCTGTGCAATTATTCCATTGGAACCTTTGGCTCGGTAGTTTGCTATCTGAACTTTCTTTCCTTTGAATTCCCCTGTCTGGTAATCCCATTTGTTAATGGTATCTTGTGTGATACACCTCTTTTGAAGCGGTAATTTATCACCCGATACGAAATCAGTTTTCATCTTTTCCTTCCTCTCCGAAATTTTTTCAATTAATATTTCACCTTGTTGGTAGCCACAGCCTGGACTGAAACAGAAACCATGCCCATCATCATAGATGGCAAGGTTATCATTAGATCCACACTTAGGACAAGGTACATGAGTAACACAAGTAGAATCTACTTGCTCTCTTCCAAAGTCGTCCATGTTTTACCATCTAGTTTAGAGTATGCAGTTAAACTACCCACATAAGTGTAGCCACTTGCAGATAAGAAATCTAAGAACCTATCCAATAATAAAGGTAAAGTCTCTGCTTCAAATCGCATCTTAACTAGATTATGTGAAGGTGGATCAAAATTAATTCTCACCTGACGAAACGTATAGGTCTCTTCCATTTCCCTATCTTCATCTTCTTCCTTTGGTACTGGTTTAAACTCAGACCAATCAACTTTCTCTTGCATGTTTCTCTTCCTGTTATATTTAGTTTTTACTTTATGTATTTGTGATCCACGATTTTTAATTCCCTTCCCCATTGTTTCTCCTTTTAAAAATCAAACCATGCTTGTACATCGAAGAATGGACTGACTTTGTTGGTGTCCACCTCATTGAATCCTACCACTTTTGCTTCAGGATATAGCAGACACATTGATTTTACTAGAGTCCTCAATGTTTCCCATTGTCTAGCAGTATAATTTAATCTAGGTTCATTATCTTTGTCAGTTTCTACTCCACCAATTAGACATATTGATACTGACTGATCATCCAAGTCTTCCGTATGTGAACCTACCTCATCTATATCTCTCCCTGCTTCTATGATTCCATCTCGTTTTATTATTAAATGATATCTTATATTTAAGAATCCTTTCTGTCTGTGTAGTTTATTTAATTCACATACAGTTAAGTCTTTGCTAGGAGGTGAGTTGCTACAATGAATAATAATATATTTAGTTTCTTTTCTTCTTATTTTTGGTAGAATCATTTGTTATCCACTCTTCAGGAATGGAGCCGTTTGAAAATTTGAATTTATATTTGACTGCCCATTCATAACATTTAAGATTTGAACCTTGTACTTTTTGATTTTGATTATAAAAAACTAATCTAATATCTAATTCAGGATGTGCTTTTTGAACTGCTCTCAATGCTCGTTGAGCATGTGTCCTGAAGAAACCTTTTGCTTCTATTATTATTCCGTTAGGTAATATGAAGTCAGGCTTGTACTTTCCTTCCAGCGTATAGCCTAGAATAAGTGTTTCGTATTCATAAGCTATACGCCTATCGTCTAGGAAGGAGCCTAGTCGTTCTTCAAATTGGTTACGGAAACCTTTAGAAGTCCTCATCCTCTTCTTTAAATTCCATAGAGGTTGAATCTGAATCATCTTCAAACCCTTCCTCTTCTTCAAATCCCATATCTGCAATAGGATTATAAGGAATCAAGTTGATAATTTGTACTGCATCCATGTACATTGTCACTCCTGCACCACCTTGAACCATCCAGGTTACAGGACGGAAAGAGACTTTAACTTCTGAACCTTTTCCTATTGATGCACTACAAGGATGCAATTTAGAATCAATAAGTCTAATCGTAACTTTCCTTTTCTCTCCATTCTTTCCCTTGAAGAAAGGTTTTTGTTTGAATTTAAACAGGACATCATCCCCATCCTCAGTATAAGGTGGGTCTGCCTGTTTCTTTGCACCTGAATCTTTCAATGAAGTGTCCATCCACTCATCGATCTGAGCCATGAATTTCTTGGCAAATTTCTTGGCATCTTTACGAGGAATACTAAAGGCCAATCGATACTCACCTTCATCTGAAAACTTGGTGTCAGGTCTATCGATATAGGCCCATGTAACTTTTCCTCTCGGTGATACTACTCTATCCATTTTTATTCTCCTTAAATGAATGATTAATTTAAGCTTTCATAAGCCTAAATACTATAAGGGGAGTTAATTAACTTTTAACAGAAAAAGTATTTAGAATCAAGGACTTCTGTTATATCTAATTCCCCTCTCTTAGGAGGATTTGGTACTTGATCTACCACCTCCAAAGCTGCTTGTCTAAACTCCTCAAGAGGATCGAACTCTTGGTAAAGTTTAACGAATGCCTTCCTTAATAAGTCTGCTAGTATAGGTGTGTTGTGTGCATGTGTGCCATAGGAATCATGTATCATTTGAAATGATTCAACTCCTGCTTTTACACACATGTTTACTGTGAAGGTCAAGGCACAAGCATCTAGAGAATGTACGAAATTAGGTGCTGAACCATTGACTGCCCTTCTATTGTCTATCCCTGAGTCATCTTCCACCTGTACTGTAGGTTTTATTAGGATACCATCTATATGAGTGAATATTTTCTTCTTACTTACATCCTTATATTGTTGGTGTACTACCATCCCTGAAGGAACCCACCATATTAAAGGGTAATCCTCTTTACTCATTATACTTGATACTTTCCTTATCCAATTCATTGCCTCCTTTGCACTCACTACTACTTCAGTAATAGCATTCCAAACTCTCCCTGTTATCCAGTTTACAGGTATGTACAATGGTAAGTTCTTATCCCAAGGCCAATCTGCACCATCATAAATAGCATCTCTAACATACTCCTCTACATAACTTCTACAACTGAACCTAGTACCTCCGTATGGTACTACCATTACAGGTCTCTTTGTCATCTTCCTGTTTATCAGACCTGAATTCAACCACTTCTCTGCCATCTCATCACCCTCTTCCATCTCTCTTCTAACATCTCTCAGAACACAGTCTGCTACATCTTGGTATATATCCTGTGGATCATCCTTATTCATTAGGTTGGTTGCCTTGCCACCTATCTTACACCTCAACATGGCAGAGTAATGTTGTAGCCCATTGTTGCTACCATCCAAAGCTATAGGTAAGCTTGACTTGTATCCGAAACCTTCCCTCTTAAATCCTGCCCACTCGTAACAGAATGCTAAGAATAACCAAGGATGATCCACTTTTTTCCAGAAGTCATTATCTAAATCATGCCTTGCTACTCCTAGTATCTCTTCTTCGTATGCTTCTACCCAATTTATTCTCTCTTGTAGGGTTAGTTTGTCCACTCCTGCACAGTTTGCACCATGAATTGCCAACCAATCTGCCTGTTCCTGGTTTTCTATCGGGAGTGCAGTAGCAAAAGTTATTAGAGACTTTGCGTACTCAGTCCCTTGTGGTGTAAGGAATGATGATACTGTGTATTTCCTACCTCTGAAGTCCACTTGGTAAGGGAAGTATAGACCTTCAAACTTTGAGAACTTATCTGCCATTGAGATTGTCCTCATGAATTGAAGAATCTTACTCTTCCTCCGAATATTCTCGGCATAACATTCAGATGCCACAGTTTTCCAATCTATGAACTGCTTATACATCTCCTCATCCATATCTTTCTTCTTCATCCCTTTCTTTGCAGGACATGGTGGGATGGTGGCTTCAGTCCTATCAGGCATTGAACCTATAGTCCAATTCAATTCCCATGCTTTCTTCATTATACTGAAGACCTTCTTGTTCACACACCACTTGGTTTGTTGAAGTGCATTGACAGAACTATACTCCTGTTTCATGTCATGATATGCCAATTCACTTGCAATATTCTTGTTGCTGGTCTTTATGAATGATACTCTGTGGGTTAGGTAACCACCACTATAAGGTGAGTTCCAGTTTAGAGGTGTACATACCATTGGAGAGAATGCAGGACTTAGGATTTCCCCTTTGCTATTGATCCTTTCTATCCAATCCAATGTAGTATCAGTAGGGAGCAAGGTTAATTCTTTCTTCTTCCTACCCTTTGTCATTGTTACTACTTTAACTAGACCAGTTGAACGTACTAACAGGTCTACTGCTTTCAAACCTACCTGTATCCTCTCAGTAACAGTCCATGTGTCCGTCTGATCTACTTCTATCTTATGTTTGCAATGCTTCAACAAACCATACCTGCGATAGTGTCTAGATGCTGACCTTTTTCCTATCTGTTTCTTCAAGTAGTCAAAGAAATGCTTGTCTTCCTCCCTGTATATGTTAAACTTTACTTGATCTTCCAATGCCTGACCTATCTTAAATGCCAAGTTGGTTAGTTTCTGAGACTTTGAGATACCATCCATCACAGATCTGAGGGCAATGAATGCCGATACCTCACTATCTAACATGGCTAAGAAGGGTGCAGCTAGAGCTTTTCTTCCTGCTCCACCCTGTAGTGCTTCTGCTACAAAGGAATCTATTTTTCTTGAGAACCTGTCAACACTCTGCTTCATTAATAGAATACCATGCAGAGATATTGACTCTGAGCTAGAACTCTTAGCCTCCCTCACTTGCTTTCGGAACTTCTCAATTCCAAACTCAACCATATCATCTTCTAATTTTTTCTGCTCCTCAAATATATTCATTTCAGTTTCGTTTCAATTATAGATTAATTTAGAAGTTTAGGTTTCCAATACTCCATTATAAATACTTGTACCTCCTCATCTGATGCTACATTACAATAGTAGTCGTTCATATTACTTCTAGCTATATCCTTTAGATGTTCTAAGGACATGTCCTCTACATATAGAGATACAGTTTCCTCTATCCGTTCAATCCTCTTGGATTCTTCATAGGAATTATCATTTCTCATCTGTTGCACCTCTGTCCGAGTCAGGTTCGTTATACCTGTGTCCATACGGATACTGGTAATCCTGGTCATCACCATGAAATGTTGATCGTTCTTCATCTTTATGCCTGTGATAATTATACACAGTCTTATGGTAAAAATCTAGCATTTTAACACCTTCCTTCCCTTTCTTTTTCTCTTGCACCTTGACTATATATCCTTTAAATTTATCTGAAGTCTTGTATGTGTGTATTGTATATACTATAAATGTTTTCATAATTATGCCAAGCTACTTATTGTCCAGTACCGCTTCCACAGGACACCCACCCTATCTATCCACACTTGGCAGTAATTGTGTTGAGGTTCGGAAACTAACTAAGCAGTTTTAGTCTAAGACCTCCCCTCTGAGTCGTATGCTCAAGTCTTTATGATGTGGGATGTACATTTATTACGTTAATAACCACACTCATTCATCAAGTTTCACTTTCTTCTTTTCTCCACAATGAGGACATGTCATTTCCCATCCAAAGTAGCTATGCCCTATTGAATTAGCGTAACTCCACCAATTCTTACATTCACCACATGTGAAATGGAATAAGATTTCTCGTGTGAACATGTGTTTATCTTTCTCCATGTTTCTCCTTCTTCATATTAATAATAATACCCAATGACAGCTAGTTATATATAACAGGCAAGTCATTACTACTATGTATAAAATTATAGTTATAAAATGCATGAGTTCTTACCCCCATCTAGCTAAGATATACATATTCCACTCACTAAAGAATGAGATGTAGGAATTTTGGGTAGTATCTTTTCATTTTAGTTCTCCAATTCCTCAGTTTCAGTTATATTAAAATCAGCATCTTCAAGAGTTTCAAATACTCCCAAAGCACGGACTTCTTGTTCTGCTTCTTCCTCAGATTTAGCTTCAACTTCAAAACTGTTATAAATTGTCATATAGACTATATATTTCATTTTATCCTCTTAGATATACATCAAAATGAGTTGCCTCACTTCTGAGCGATAGTATTAGTAATAGTATTGTGAATTTAAACATATTTCCTTCCTTAATTTGGTGGGCAGGGTAGGATTCGAACCTACAGATGCGTGTCACACGCCTGATTTACAGTCAGGTTGCTTATCCAGTTTGCATACCTGCCCATGTGAAGATGTCTTTTAATGCTGTCTATGTATCCGTATTCCGCATAGAACCACGGCAGTTAAAAGACATCTCCCTTTTTATTAATATACTTTATCTGTATCTCTCCACCTCCCCAACAGTATATCAGAACTACTGCAAATGTCAAGAATATTCCTGTCATTACACCAAATCCATATATTGTGAAAAAGTGGAAGATGTCAGGTAACATAAAGAACCATCTATCCATACTACCTTTTTATTCTTAATTAACTACAAGAACCACAATCAAAGTGTGCTTCATTTGTGAGTTGGTATTTGACATACTCACCTGTCCAAACAGGTTCCACAGGAACAACTTTTACACCTAGACTTGCTATGAATGTCAAGTCTCCGTGAGATAAAGTCTTCTTTCCTAGTCTCTGTGCATATTCCTTCCCCAATTTATTCTGAGGATATAATCTTGTCATACCATACTCACTTCTTTCCTGTATGGTAATTTCATGCATATACTATTCTCCTTTTCATTATCCCCATTGATCTGCCATTGCTTCGGCAATTCCAGGGTATGTTGTGGATCGTAGTTTCCAGCGATCCGGTGATGGTGGTAGACTATGGCAGTAGCCAAATCTACCCTCCACTATGTCAGTAGGCTGAAGCATCGGAAGATTCTTCAACCATAGACAAGTCCTTTTCGTTTCTCCATGACCAAATTGCCAAGGTTGTATCGTCTGTGTGTATTTCTTATTTCCAATCCTCTCCAATGCATACTTATGTGGTACAGGATTTTCTATTGCTACTTTATCACACGGATGATTGAGAAACAAGTTGAAAAAGTCGGCACTTTCATCAAGTTTTTCCCATCTACCTTCCTGTCGATGTAACCAACTGACTCCACTATTAGCAAAGTAAGTACAAGGTGGATGGGCTATTATTAAATCCCAATCCTTATACAAAATGTCCCTTATATCACCTTGATAGTGAAAGAAACTTGGTTTATCTGTCGGTAGTAAATCACAAGACCATGTATCATGACCTCTCTTGATGAAAGCATCTCTAACTCTTCCACTATATTCACAAGCTATCAATACTTTCATTAATTTACCTCCTTTAGGCTCTCTTACCTTCTAATTGAGATTCACGATAGTTTTTACCTCTACCGCCTGTTTCACATTGTAAACAAGAACAGTAAACTCCATTACGAAGCTTTCCTGCCTTGTACTTGCGGGCTTTCACCCACTTCCTCATTGCCTTTGGTGACATATATACTCCTATCTATTTCCAAATGCATAAGTGTACTGCAGATACATCGAATGGAGTAGGGAAATGTTGAGGATAATCCTCACTTCTATCCGTACACCATCCATTCCACATTACTTTAGCACCTCCTAATAATTTTGTCAAGTTTAAATATTCTATTGCCTTATTTAACTTGGTGGCATAAGAATTACCTGATGTCTGAAAATAATTAGGTGTACCAATAGAAGCATCTACCTCTGGTACATACTTCCTTAAATTGTGAACATCCATACATCCTGCTTTTCCTGCTACTAATTGAACTACAAATCCAGATTTAGGTAGCCCTAAACCAGGAACTTCCAAGAAAAGCATTAGCAAGTCAAGATCACAATCCTTCTTCTTGGCCTTCAGAATCTTCATCATACGCACATAAAGGTCTTTCCTATGCTTTCTAACATATTTAAGTCCCTTTATCTTGTTGCCCCAAATCCAAGACGATTTGAGACCTTTTATGCGATACTCTGCCATTAATTCAGGCAACCTGCTTGTCTGTACCCTAATTGATGCGAATACGAAAGCAATTACCAATTCTAAATTCTTGGCAGATTTATGAGAAAATCCACGAACCAATGGATTATGTAAATCGTACATATTTTCCTTCCTTCCTAGAAATTAGAAGAATAGGTGTGAACATTGCTATTAGGCACTTTGCTC
>Ga0208182_1000646_pt1 | contig 20604 bp, 23 predicted proteins | sample MalvireepMed_906_FD_184248 | JGI IMG/M metagenome (GOLD analysis project Ga0208182, IMG submission 184248) | Marine viral communities from the Global Malaspina Expedition - Malaspina viral metaG DeepMed_906 (SPAdes) (version 2) | ecosystem: Environmental > Aquatic > Marine > Oceanic | place...
GGCGGAGGAGAAAGCCATACCCTTGCGCACAGCCGCCTATATCCAGGGTGTCGGGCGGATTGTGGATGCCATGGCTCAACAGGGCACTCAAGGCTATTTCAATGACCAACTTGGGTGAGGTGAAAAGCGACGGTGGCGGTCATCCCCTTACTGCTGGGGTGCCCACTTCATGTCTGAACTGAACTCTTCTCTCTCTGGCATTGTCCTGTCTACGCTCACAGCCGTTATGCCAACCCTAGATTTGTCTCGTGGAGCGCACGAACAAATGTTGCGGGCTGAGTTGAAACTAAGAATCAATGATGGTCGAAATAACGTTGCAAAAAAATGTTGCTGTAAAAAAGCTGAGCAGTGCATGGATTTCAGAGGTTCGAGAAAAATTAACAACAAAAATCAGTTATGCCTACTTCGTATAAGCGAGCCTGAACCGAAGCAAGGGCGCACAGCCTCCAAATGAGTGGCTTCCCCCTGCCGGCCACTGCGGTTATGTGACACGTTTTCTCCGTATCGTAAAACGGTACGGACTGAAGCCGTCTGAGCGGGAATCGCAGTGGCTCAGCACCTTTGTGAGTAGTTGCCGCTCGTAACTAGCGGCCAAGCGCGATGATGAGCCCCCATGGAAGTGCCGAGACTCAAGGTGAGCCTGGCTTGTATCTCAGCCGGCGCTTCCTAAGCAAAACATTTCCCGACCCGATAAGTCCCCGAGGCAGAACTATCCGCATAGCCCCAGGTAGTGCTGACAACGGAATGATTCATCGAGGTTATGAACTGAGTTAGCATCGTTCTATTTATTGCACCTTTGAAATCGACTGGAACCTGGCCTCAGGGGACAGAGGAAAACGGCATTGAACCATTTTTCGCTCTCTCCGATCACGGCACGCACCTTTCCGATCGATGGTGTTCTTCCCGTCGTTTTTGTGGCAACGTAAAATCACAGCAGCAACTGGCGTTTTGAGGAGCCTACCCAGACAGCGATGAGTCCTACATCCGAAGAAAAAGCACTCCGACAACATCAGGCGGGCCTGAAGGCGGCGCATCGGATCATGAAGGGGTGGGGGGTCGAAGACTCAGATCAAAGCCGCATCCTCGACGTTGACCAAAGCATTTTGGACTCGTCTGAGGTATTCGAGGCGTTGACAGAGCGCCAGTTGGTGACGATTTCTTATCTTCTGAATATTCACGCGTCCCTCAGAGAGGTCTTTCAGAACCCGGAGAATCACCTCGGCTTCATGACCGCGGCTAACCAGAATTCCCCGTATTTTGGTCGGCGGCCTCTCGATTTCGTTTTGACCGGTGAGATTGATTCCCTAAAAAAAGTCTGTGAGAGCCTGGAGCAATTGAAAAATGGACTCTGGTAAAGACCTAAGCATCCAGGATATAGCGGAGCAGCTAGGCGTCTGCAGAGAGGAGCTGCCGGAAAATGCCCTTCTAGCGAACTGTCCGCGGGAGGACGTTTGCATGTTGTTTAAAGCGCTCTACCATCGAATGCACGCCGTCATCGGGAACGATCGAGACAACCTGGCTCACTGGTTGAGAACGCCCAATGAGGCATTCGAATGCAGACCGATTGATCGTTTGAGTTCGATTGAAGGCTTTCGGGAGGTATTGCGCTACCTCGAGTCCTTTTCCTAATAGCCAAGGATGAAAGGCTTGATTGAATCGCCGGGCCTTCAGCGGCTTGGACGATGGCATCCTGCGCTTCTTACGGCGGCAGAAAAGGCAGGTGAAGAGTTTTACGGCCGGTCTAGAATCGACCTAAGCCACCTAATCATAGGGGCAATCCGGGCTTCCCCATTCTAAACCAACAGGGCCACCCACAGCGCCCTGGAGCTTTCGGTACTTAATCCATTTGATCGCGATTTCATCCAGCACCTCGGATGGGATCTCCACAGTTAGGCGTTCGATGATTTGTTCTTTGAACGTCTCCTTTGAAACCTCAAAAGAGGCAGGCTTCTCGAGCGCCAAGAACACTGAACCAGGTTCCGCCGACAGCAGCTCTTCGTTGTAAAGATGATAATTATCGCCTGAAACGATCGACGCCTTGGTACTCATTCGCCCCCTCCCAGTGTCGACTTGTTGGTTGTCGTTTTGAACACTCCCAAAACATTGAGTAGATTCCAGCTGTCGTTTGGCACCTTCTCGGCATCTACCCGACCGCTCCTCAGGAAAGGCGTCGAATAATAGCCTCAGGATTGGCACGCCAAACCAGACCACCTGTCGCGCTCAATGAACGACGCTTTTTCTGCCGGCTGAAGCCGAGTTCAATCAGGTCTGGGTGCTCTCCTACTCCATTCCAAATAGCCTCTGGATCGTCGCAGGCCAGGAACCTTAACCCGCTTTCAAACGCCATTCTGGCCAAGAAAATGAAGACACCAGTGCATCGCCCTTGCTTTGCAACCATCCGACGGATTACCAAAGAATCTTCCAACCAGGAACAGTCGCCTCTGCTTGCCTTCTCTTCGCGAAGTTCAAGATGTGATAGAAATCCCTCCCCCGTGTATCTCAGGAGGTTTTCCCAGACGGCAATTTCGCCCGCGCAGCCCAAATTTTCCAAAAAGAATCTCAGTCGTTCAGCCGTTCGTTGGATTGAGGTTTCATGTAGGTCGATAGCCTCGCAGATCGATATTGAAATATTTGCCTCCAATCCACAGCGTAGCGCTGAACTGGCTGAAACAGCGTCAGTGTTCGTATAGGGCCACTTTAATTTGGAGGATTATATATGTCGAGTGATCTATGCATGGTCTACCTCGCAAAATCTAAGAGATGTCATTTGAATGAGATTGACCTCGACCGAAATATATTATTTTTCAACTAAAGACAACTTTGAAAATTAAAATCGTTTAAATGAGTAAATCCGGTTAAAATACGCTAGAAACTACCCACCGAAGGACTTAAGGGTTGATATGAATTACATCACTGAGACAATCATGGAGTGTTACAAGAATAAGTTCCCTGAAAGCTCAACGTACTTGCAGGAGAAGAGAGAAACATTGTCGCAAGTGAAAACGATCTGGGACAGCATCGGCCATCTTGAGAGCCTTGATGCTAGCGGCCGACGCCACTTCAGTCATCTGACAGATATCCGACCCGAAGACATTGAAGCGTTAATCAGAGTTTACCAAGCGCTTTACCTTAAAGTTTGACGGCTCTACTGGCCTCACTTGTGAGTATCGGAGGTTAAATGATGAAGCCCGATGACTTGGAGGATATTAAAAGAACATACTTCGGGAACGATGACTTGATTTTTGAGCAGTGGTTAGACCATCCAGTGAAAGCTCTGGAACATAAAACGCCAAGAGAACTCCTGGCTACGGTTGACGGATGCAGGAAAATAAAATTATATCTTTTACAGGTCAAGTACGGCGACTGTTCTTAACGAGAAAGTTGGCTTTCGTTTGACTTTGAAGCATCTTCCCCGTTGTTCAAACCCACTCGCGCAAGATTGACTTGGACTTTTGGGAAGTTCCGACATCGCCTCCGGATGGGTCCGTGAATTCCCCACGCATAATCCCTGAGCAGCGAATTATTCCAAAGTCGTGAGGTCTCGGTCTCTAGTCCAATGCCAGTAAGTCGAGAGCGTATGGCTAGCATCATGGCCCTCGGTGAACTTGTGGCTCTATCATTGAGCACCACTCAGATTCTTCTAGAGATGTGGTGATTTTCTGTGTCTATATATGAGCAGATCGACATAGCCTATATTTTTCAGGCAGTTAGTGAGCTTTTGAGGCTAACTACGAGCAAAGCAGGGTGGCGGGTTGCGATACATGGTGAAAAGCTCAGTCTATATGTGAGCAGATGTAACCTAGCTCCCCGACCGGACAAAGGGTTGAAACCAGGTCGTGAATTTTTGCGCCTTTATATGGCCAGGCTAAAAACTGTATTTTTCAGTGACCTGCAAAACCTAACTATGGATTTTGGTTGCCACCGCGCCCTACAAGTGCACGAAGTGGTTAGCAGGAAAGAAGTGTGCCCATCCTTCTGCTCACACCACGGGATCTCCTGAAAACAGAGGCTTCTGGGGTATATTGGCGGGTAGATCGTTCTGCTTACACCATTCTGAGGAGGGCATCGACGATGCTTGCACCACGCTCAGGCAGGTAATCTAAGCTGCTTACTCTGTGAATGCTTTGATCGTCTCGGAGCTGTAAGCGCCAAATGCAAGCCATTGAGCTATCGTGATCAGCTTACAAGTCGTTAATTTGATTGTCTTCCGAAGGTCAAGGTGGTCAAACAGGACAAGAGGGCGCTTACGTCATTTCCGAGCTAATTTTCTGCAGCTATTCGTGATCAATACTAGCCATTTAACGCAACCGCTGCTCGTGTCGACCTCAACGCAGAAGGATTCCAATATGTGCTCGATCAAAATTCAATTACCTTATCCCATTCGGGCGCAAGAACTGAATGCGAACGACAACATGCGTAAGGTGGAGTCACTGTACGAAAGATTGAATTCATTTGCGGGTGTCGCATGCGATTGACTGGCATTGATCCAACACCGTTCCACTCCCTTCCTTACTGGACAAGTGCCCCGAGCAGAACGCCATGTAAGAGAGAGCTGCCATTTTTCCATGCCAAAGCTGAATGGCTTCCAAACGACATTGGATGTTTGATTTTGATGTCGGACCTTCAGGGCCGGGAATATCTATCCGATCGGTTAGAAGGCACCGAAAGGCTGCTCGGCGAAGCAGTTGCGGAAGAGCTTTCTCTGCTAGTGGGCCTCGGCGAAATCCCACCAATCAGTACGATAATGATATGCGGAGATCTATACGAATATCCGGACTGCCGAAAACCCGGGGGTACAGGCCCAGTTGAAGAGGTATTTTTGTCGCTTTCGAAAATTTCGGGAGACGTTATTGCAGTTCTTGGCAATCACGACGCTTTAGCTCCAAGCGTTCAACTGCCGCCAACGGTAAAGGTTCTGGAAGACGAGGTGGTTGCAACTAAGTTTGGTCTGCGGATCGGGGGCGTTGGTGGAATTATTGGGGATCCTAAGCGCCACAATCGCCGTGATGAGGATACGTTTATACGGTGTATGGAACTCTGCATGCGAAAACGTCCCCACATTCTAATGCTGCATGAGGGCCCTGAAAGAATGGATCGAAACCAAAAAGGTAATCCCGCGATTACTAAAGCGCTAAAAAAGGGCTTTTCGGGCATCACCCTATTCGGCCACAAATATTGGCCCAACTCTCCACTATTTGAGATAGGGGATGGCCAAGCACTAAATCTAAACGCAAGAGTGGTTGTGATCGCTCCATACGATCGGATTTGATTGTAACCATGCTCGAAAATCGGTGCATGTGTAGTCAGAGTTCACCGGCCTACAATTAGGCAAACGGAGAGCAACATGAAGAAAACAAGGTACAAATCATCAAGATCCTAAAGGAGTTCGGAGGTGGTCGCCTAGTCAAGGAGATCTGCCGGGAGTACGGAATATCCGATGTGATCCTAACCCGTTTAGTACCGCTCATTGTCAGATAAATCCGGCTCTAATTGCCGCTTAGGAAGACCTGAAGCAGCGTGGTTTCGGGCGTAGTCGGTTTGGGCCACCCCCGTGCGGAGTAAGGCCTGACTTGATCATTGAGCGTTCTCCAGAAGTCAATCTTCTGCTCGGCACCCATCAGTGAGGGGAACCAGTTCTCGTTCAAGCATTCCTGACTGAGTCTGCCGTTGAATGACTCCCAAATCGCATTGGCGGTGGGCTTACTGGGCAGAGAGAAATCACATTTCTATCTGTCTCTCATGGGCACACCGCTCCCTGACCTTCCCGGCCTGCTGCCTCCACCAGACGCTTCGATCGGTCCGCTGCTAAACAAAAGCGAACATTTCGATTGCGTCTTTTGACCCAGTTTTTCATAAGCGGCACTGAGTAGCTGAATAGCCAGTTGAGAACTGGGAACATCATTAATGACGGCGAGGCGAAGACCGCTCCCGGAACTGTCGGGATAGGAAGGCGCTGGCGCTAGTGAAAAAATAGCGATGAGTAGCGCCGATGTGAAAAGCCGATTTTTGCAGGCTGGCGTTTGTTGGCCGCTACTAACGGATGGCTTTCTCAACAACGTTAGAGATCCACTGTCCACACGAATGCTCAAGTTTCGCAACTGCATTCTCGATTTGCCAAAATATCAAGCGACGACAACGCATTTCGTCCTGTTTCCTTTGCCTCATAGAGGCCTTGGTCGGCTGGCTTGATAGCCGATTTCAGCGACATCTCCTCTGGGTGAAGTTCTGTTACACCAAGCGACACCGTGTAGGCCAGACTTCCTCCGTCGATCAGATCCTCTCCGATATGCCATTGTTACCGTAGTGAGCTGGTTTGGTGCGGGTGTGCTCAGTTATCGAGCATTTTTGAGTGTGCCTTGGTTTGGTTTTAGAAAGACACGCAAGCGTGCACACCGCGACCTCAAGTGAACTAGCGCTGTAAAACAGAGCTTTTCCCGACTTGGCCCGTCCTTTGCAGGAAGTCTGAGCCACTTATCTTTATTCCTACAGTTGTCTGGAATAGCGAGATTAGGACCACTCGGCGTATGTCAAGAATAAGGGCTTTATGCCGACTTTCTATTATTGGGGAGAGAAGGAATCAGCTATCCGATGTCTCAGAATCAAACAACACTAAATTTATCAGGAAGAAGTGAAGATAAGAAGAGACAGGTGAAGATTGCCTGTATTCAATTCGAGCCGGTATTTGGCGATGTCTCACTTAATGTACGTCGGAGTATTGAACTAATAGAGCAAGCCACAAAAGAAGGCGCTCGCATAATTGTTCTGCCCGAGCTTTGCAGTACAGGGTATGTTTTTAAATCTAAATCTGAAGCAACAGAGCTTGCCGAGACGATCTCAGATGGAACCACTACTAAAGCATGGAGCGAAGTCGCAAAACGATTAGATGTTGTCCTCATTGCAGGAATTGCAGAGCTTGAAGGCAAAAACATTTATAACAGCGCAGTCATTATTGACCGCTATGGAGTCTTAGGTGTTTATCGAAAGCTGCACCTATGGGGAGACGAAAATATCGTCTTTGAGCCAGGTGACCTTGGTGCCCCTGTATTTGAAACGCCGTTTGGTCGGCTAAGTGTAGCGATATGCTATGACGGCTGGTTCCCTGAAACCTTTCGAATGGCAGCGCTTCAGGGCGCAGATATAGTCTGTATTCCCACTAATTGGGTACCGCTTCCGGGTTGGCAATTAGACCAAAAACCCATGGCTACAGTGCTACATCAGGCCGCGGCCTATAGTAATTGCCTTGTTATCGCTTGTGCGGACAGGGTAGGGATAGAGCGTGGTCAGGAATTTCTAGGGAACAGTCTAATCATTGACCACACAGGCTGGCCGATGGCTGGACCTGCAAGTGGCTATAAAGAAGAAATAGTAATTGGTAATGCAGATATTGGGTCGGCTATCCAATACTTATCCCCCAACCGTTTTAATCATCTTTTGAATGATAGGAGAACCGACGTTTATTCCGAATTCGAAGGTTTAGACATTAAAGCAAGAAAAGATACTGTCCATTTATAAAAGGAAAAACCATGAGATTAAAAAGTTTAGTTTTCGGTCTTGGGATTTGCTTGAATATTTCTGCTTACGCCGCCGATCCGATAAAGATTGGAATTCCTGTTGGACTGAGCGGAGCCAATAGCGTTGTCGCGCCATCCGTGGTTCAGGCGTCTGAGTTGGCGGTCGCCGAAATTAATGCCAAAGGAGGAGTAATAGGCCGACCTTTGCAGCTCGAGATTGCTGATGATGGTTCCGGTGCTCAGGGCGCCCAGCGAGCATACGATAGCTTGGTCTATCAAAAAGAGGTCGACGGCATTGTCGCAATGGAGACTACGGCGGCTCGAAATGCAGGCCTGCCAATTGTAAACCGTGGCAGAGTTCCTCTCATCTATACATCCTTCTATGAGGGTCGTTCCTGCTCGCCATGGATGTATATAAATGCCTGGGTTCCGGAGCAACAGGTAGAACCTATCGTAGATCAGTTTATGTCTGAATATGACGCTAAAAAGTTTTTCCTGATTGGCAGTGACTATGCCTTCGGTCGGGGAATGCTTAAATTTACGCGTGAGTATGTGGAGAGCAAAGGGGGAACCGTCGTCGGTGAATCCTATCTGCCCATCGAAGGCTCCGATTGGACAGCAATCATTTCGCAGTTGCGTTCGGCAAATCCTGATGCATTGATTACTTCTACATCGGGTGGTGCTCCTAATGTGACACTCACGCGGCAGCTCCGGTCAGCAGGAGTGGATATTCCATACGGGAACTATGCGATCGACGAGGGCACTGCAAAAAGCATGGGCGGGAACGCGGAAGGAGTCTATTTAGCAGCGTCTTATATATCAAGCTTGGACACACCAGCCAACAGAGAGTTTCTTCAAGCTATAAAGGATAAGTTTGGCGATGATGCGGAGACACCTAATGAGCTGTCTGTTCCTCAGTACGACGGGATATACGCATACGCTGCCGCTGTCGAGAAGGCTGGATCTACTGAACCATCCGCAGTCATAGACGCCCTCTCCGAGGTAACTGTCGAGGGTCCAAGAGGGGCAATAAAGATGGATAAACAACGGCATGCCGCCCTAACTATGTACCTTGGTAAAGTGGCAAGCGATGGTTCCGTCGAGGTCGTGAAGTCTTTTAAGAACGTTGACCCGGGCGAACAGTGCCCGCAATTCGCCGACTAATTAGCTTGTGGCGCGCGGTCTTATATATTTAGATCCGCGCCCTCTACTGGTAAGAGGTTCAATGTGGGTAGCGTCACCTTCGACATTCTGACGACAGCCGGAATTCTATTTGTAGTCGCAAGCGGACTTATGATCATCCTTGGGGTAATGAAGCTTTTGAACTTCGCCCACGGCGCGTTTCTTACTGCCGGCGGATATGCTGCTTATCTAACTGGTGCTGCGGGTATAAGCCCATGGTTTTCCGTGCCACTCGCCGGGATCGTTGGAGTTGCTTTTGGATTGGTTGTCGAACGCACCATCATAAGGCCACTTTATAGCCGACCGCTTGATGCCATCCTCGCCACTTGGGGGCTAGGTATTGTAATTAGTCAGATATTTGCGCTGACCTTTGGACGCGGCGTTCAGTTTGCCCCATCCCCATTATCGGGAACTATTGAGGTTCTCGGGATTGAATATTCCGCGTACCGATTAGCAGTTAGCGTTATCGCCGTACTGCTCGCAATTGCCTTAATAGGATTACTTAGTCTGACACGTTTTGGCCTCAATGCTCGGGCTGTGATTGTCAATGAGGATCTCGCCCGCGGTTTGGGCATTGATAGCACCAGGGTCCGCGCCATCACTTTTGGGTTAGGCTCGGGATTAGCTTGCGCTGCTGGCGCCCTGATAACACCGTTACTCTCGGTTGATCCTAATATGGGACTACCTTGGCTAGTGAACAGCTTCATGCTGGTGCTGATATCGGGAGTCTCTTTCCCAAGCCTCCTGCTTGCCTCACTAATTTTGGGGGGAACTCAAGTGCTCATCAGTACATTTATCAGCCCTATTCTCGGAGGTATGACAATTGTGGTTCTTGCAGCAATGATTCTCCGCTTAAATCCGAAGGGGTTTAGTCGTGCCTAAATCAGAAATTACGCTATCTCGTACTCATCGTACTGCTCTTGTTGGTTGTCTGGTTGGACTATGTGCAGTAGCGGTCGCGCCTTTCTTTCTTGACACCTATTTTACCAATGTACTCATCAGAACATTGCTCCTTGCCGCCGTGGTTATGACGGTGGACATACTCTGGGGATATACAGGTATTCTGACGTTCGGCCAATCTGCTTTTTTTGGGATAGGGGCGTATGCATGTGGCCTTGTATTCACGCACTACGGATTTGGGCCTGGCTGGGCTCTTGGTGGCCTAGCTCTGGCATTGGGTTCAGCGGCAATCGTGGCAGCTGGGACTGGATGGTTGGCTTTCTTCCACGGATCGTCACCTATTTATGCTTCTATTATAACGCTTGCATTACCTATTGTTCTTACGCAGGTAATATATTCGGGCGGTAGCTACACTGGATCCTCTAGTGGACTTTCGGGTTTTCCAACGTACTTTTGGAGCCTGGAAGTTTGGTTCTGGATAGCTGGGAGTTTTCTTGTATCAACCACAACCGCAGGATGGCTGCTGGTTCGTAGCGATTTCGGTCGTGTACTTGTAGCTATTCGTGAGAACGAAGACCGCAGCGCATACTTGGGTATCCCTGTGTCCCGCATCAAAACGATGCTAATGGTGTTTGCGGCAATGGTGGCTTCAGTCGCCGGATTTGCATACGCGGCTTTCTCAAATGTTGTTGCGCCAGAGTTGGCGGGCTTTCAGCTTGGTACTGAGCTTTTGATCTGGACTGCCTTAGGAGGGAGAGCGACACTGCTTGGCCCGGTTTTCGCAGCCATCGGCATTGATACCATGTCTTCCTGGCTTTCAGGGGCGATGCCCTTTATTTGGAAGTTGCTCACCGGCATAGCCTTCGTAGGGGTTATAGTCGCGTTACCCCGCGGCCTCGCACCTCTTATCAGCGGCCTCTGGAATCGCCTCCGGCCGCAACGACATGCCATTCCTTTTGAGGCCAACATCGTTAAAGCGTCTGCAACGAGAATGCTACAGGGATCTTTCGGAGATGCTCCACCCTTAAGGATAGAAGGGCTCTCCCGTCGTTACGGGAGTTTGGAAGTTCTAAGTGGCGTGAACCTCGTCGGAAAGGGTACAGAGCTGCTGGGTGTTATCGGCCCCAATGGTGCGGGGAAGACAACGCTAATGCGCTGCATCAGCGACGGAAAAGAAAGAACGACCGGGACGCTTTACATTAACAATGTTGAGATAGCGAGCAGTTCACCTCAGCAAGTAGTAGGTTTGGGCGTAGGCAGAAGTTTTCAGAACACCAATCTATTCGAGACATTAACCGTCTCGGAATGCCTTAAGCTGGCCCGTTACCGGATTGACGGCACTAGTCTCTTCAGTCGTAGCGACACCATCGCCCTACCTCAGCCCTCTCTGGATATTCTGCAAGCAACAGGCCTAGACAAAAAGCTTTCCGAGCAAACTCAGAACCTCTCCCATGGAATGAAACGTGGCTTGGAGCTCGCGATGGTCTTGGCAACTGAACCGTCAGTACTTCTGCTCGATGAGCCTACGGCAGGGCTAACAAGACCGGAGCGCATGGCTATAGGTAGCGTTCTGACAAAACTCACTCGGGAATTCGGTCTTTGCATCGTTCTTATCGAACATGACCTCGACTTTGTTAGAGCGATTAGTGACCGCGTAGTCGTTCTTCATCAAGGGGCCATCCTGATGGAGGGTACTGTAGAAGAAGTCGTCGCATCTGACTTGGTAAAGGCCGTGTACGCGGGCCACAAAGAGGAGGAAGTGGCATGAGCGATGCGATCCTAACGCTCAGCGATCTTACCAGTGGGTACGGTTCAGCTTCCGTGGTAAGGGACGTCTCGCTGGATATAAAACAAGGTGAGATCTTGGCGGTTTTGGGAAAGAACGGTATGGGCAAGTCTACTCTTCTCAAGACTATTATGGGTTTTGTCAGTCCTTTCGGTGGGCAAGTTATCTTAAGGGATAAGAACGTTACCAAGGCCCCCCCGCATACTATGGCGCGGTCTGGTGTTGCTCATATTCCACAGGAAAACACCCTATTCCCCGATTTATCAGTCGAAGATAACTTACGGCTTGGGGTCAATTCGGACCGGCTCTTCAGGCAACGCCTTCCTGCAATCGAGCCACTTTTCCCTCGTATTCTTGAACGGATGAAACAGCGGGCCGGCACTCTTTCTGGGGGTGAGCAAAAGATGTTGTTGATGTGCCGGGGCCTAATTTCACACCCGAGATTGATGCTTATCGATGAGATAACAGAAGGCCTCCAACCTGCAATGGTTGACCGTATGGCAGAAGTATTGGTCAGGGCACGTGATGACTTAGGTATTTCCGTACTGCTCGTGGAACAGCACTTGGACTTTGCTTTAAGCATTGCGAACCGCTTCATGATCCTGAAGCTCGGCGAGATAGTTGAACAAGGGGTAGTAGACAGCCAAGTAACAAGTGATCAATTGTCGGCTCATCTAGCGGTCTAAATAGGCGCGGGTGTCGATCGTCCATTTCAAGTGCAAAGGTCAGTAGTGAACAGATCATGCGCAATCGGTAGGAGGTAAGTAATGCGGCTTTTTCCGCGCGAAATTGATCGGCTTCTGTTACACCAGGCAGCAGAGCTTGCGAGGTCTCGTCATAAAAAAGGACTTCCCGTCAGTGAGCCTGAAGCCCGGGCTATGATCGCCGACGCCATCTGTGAAGGTGCGCGTGAAGGGGGAACCGTTTCTGACATGGTTTCCTTAGGAGCAAGCCTGTTAACCGAAGATGATGTGATGCCGGGCGTTGCTGAGCGGATCGACGTCGTTATGGTTGAGGCATTTTTTCCAGATGGGCAGAAGCTCGTTTGCGTCCATGCTCCGATCGGGCCGGGAACGTCGGATCTTTTGGTACCCCTCAACCCGCGATGGAAGCTTGGCGAAGGACCAGTAGAGGTAAACAGCAGGCGCGATACGACGAGCTTAAGGGTCCAAAGCAAAGCTGACCGGCCCATCCAAATTGGTTCGCATTATCACTTCTTCGAAGTCAACCCAGCGCTATATTTCGATCGTACGGCCGCATACGGATTTCGCCTCGATATCCCTGCTGGAACAACACTGCGCTTTGAGCCAGGGGACCTGCGGGAGGTCGACCTAGTGGCAATTGGCGGAGCCAGAATTGTGAACGGCCTTGCCGGTTTGGTTAATGGCTCTCTGGACGACCCAAACGTCTATTCCGCCGCCAAATCCCGACTATCAGTTTTCTTGCAGGAGTAGTGTATGGCTCATTCAATCGAACGTTCGAGGTACGTACAGCTTTATGGGCCTACTGTAGGGGATTCTGTTCGGTTGGGTGACACAGGTTTATGGGCAAAAGTGGAGCACGACAGCTGTGTTGGTGGTGACGAGCTAGTGTTCGGTGCAGGTAAAACCATGAGGTGCGGCACTGGATGCGATGGTGTTTTAACTGCGGCTGATGGCGTGCTTGACCTCGTCATCACAAACGCTTTGATCATCGATACAGTTCTTGGCGTCATTAAAGCGGACATTGGCATCAAGAATGGCCGGATTGCTGGCATAGGTAAAGCAGGTGATCCAAACATAATGGACGGCGTGACTGCTGGCCTTATCGTGGGAGTTAACACAGATGTTCGAGCGGCTGAGGGGTTAATCGTCACTGCTGGCGCGATTGACTGTCATGTTCATTTCATCGACCCGGGGCAAGTAGAGGAAGCGCTTTCGGCTGGCTTCACAACATTGATGGGAGGCGGTCTCGGCCCGACTACTGTTCCTATAGCCTCAACTGGAACGACAAATTTGGGGCACATGTTGCAGGCAGCAGAAGCCTTCCCTGTCAACTTCGGATTTATTGCAAAGGCCGCTTCCCACACAGTTGAGCCTTTACTAGAACAGTTAGCCGCCGGCGCAGCGGGGTTAAAAATTCACGAGGACTGGGGCGCGACTCCTGCGGTGATTGATGCTGCTCTCAAGGCTGCCGAGATCGGTGGGGGCCAAATTCAGCTGCATACCGATACGCTTAATGAGTCCGGATTCGTCGAACACACAATGCGTGCCATCGCCGGACGTGGCATCCATGCATACCATGTAGAGGGTGCTGGTGGCGGCCACGCGCCAGACATCATCCGAATGTGCGGAAAAGCCAACATTTTGCCTTCATCGACCAACCCGACGAACCCGTTCACCATAAACACCTTCGATGAACACTTCGATATGGCCATGACGAGTCACCACCTTAATCCTCGGCTGCCCGAAGATGTTGCATTTGCGGAGAGCCGAATCCGTAAAGAAACTATTGGGGCCGAGGATGTCTTGCATGACATTGGCGCCATAAGCGCGATCGGATCAGATAGCCAAGGAATGGGGAGAATCGGAGAGACTATTACGCGGTGCTGGCAACTTGCCGATCATATGAGAGAGCTTCGGGGGACGTTACCGGAAGACCGCGGTAGTGGAGCAGATAACTTCAGAATTCGTCGGTATCTTGCAAAATATACGATCAACCCAGCACGAATGTTTGGCATTGATGCTGAAGTTGGTTCGCTAGAGGTAGGGAAATTGGCCGATCTCGTGTTTTGGAAACCGGAATACTTTGGAGCCAAGCCGGAACTCATTATGAAATCTGGCTTTCCTGTGTGGGCGCCGTTGGGTGAGGCCAACGCATCGCTGATGAGCTGTGAGCCACTTCGTTACAGACCTATGTGGGGCTATTTCGGGCGGGCACCTCAGGCTTTGGGTGTGCGCTTCGTCTCTCCAGCCGCGATCACTTCAGGCATTGCTCGTCGACTAGATCTCAAGTCCGCCATGGTACCCGTAGCTGACACACGAGGGACCAGAAAAAGCGATATGTTGCTGAATGATCTAGTGCCGAACATCGATGTTGACGCAGAGTCTTTTCAAGTACGAATCGATGGTCAGCCACTCATCAGCACACCTTTAACTCGGGTGACGCTGGGACAATCATACATGCTTAAGTAAGGAGTCTAGGCTATGGCAGCGGTTCGTTTAGGGTTCGGAGGCCCAGTTGGTAGTGGAAAAACGCGGTTAGTGGAACGCTTGCTCCCTTTGTTTAGTGAGGAATCTATCTCTGTCGCAGTGATAACAAACGATCTTGTTACAGATGAGGATGCTGAGCGGGTCAAGCGTTCGGGCTTAATCGATCCCGAGAGAGTTCTAGGTGTCGAAAGCGGGGCCTGTCCTCACACTGCCATCCGTGAAGACCCATCTGTAAACCTTGAAGCAGCGGAACGGTTAGAGCGACGCTTTCAGCCTGACGTCATTCTCATCGAGAGCGGAGGGGATAACTTAGCTGCCACTTTCTCTAGTGAGCTTGTGGACTGGTGGGCTTTTGTCATAGATGTATCTGGCGGAGATGATATTCCCCGAAAGCGAGGTTTGGGTGTGTTGAGAGCAGATTTGCTGGTGGTCAACAAGATAGATCTAGCTCCGCATGTAGATGCCGATTTGGAACGGATCACAGGCGACGTCTCGTTAGCGCGCCCAGATAGAGCATCTCTTTTCACCGACCTCCGCAGTGGCCTGGGAGTAAAGGCAGTGTTTGAGGAAATTAAACGAAGTGCGCTTTTCGGAAAGCTGACCGGATGAACGACGGTCTGCTGGCGCTGCGTTTTCGCACCGACAAATACGGCCGTACTAGACTAGTGGAGCGTAGGCAGCGGTATCCGATGACTACTACGGGAGTGCTTCCATTTGAGTCTGAATCTGGCGCCTTGATCTACACCCAGAATGCAGCGGGGTCGGTTTTTGGGGGGGACCGGCTTCGTACCGATTTGCATCTTGAGGACGATGTCTCAGTTTGCATCTCAACGCCCTCCGCAACTCGTATTCAAGGCAATGGATTGGCTGCTCAGACAACACACATCAAGCTGGGCCGAGGGGCGTTTATCGAATCGATTCCGGACATGATTATCGCGCACCCCAAGGCTGTGTACCGGCAGGAAACTCACATTGACCTGGCGGAGGGCGCAGAGGCAATTTTGGGTGAAAGCATTGCTCCTGGTAGGGTTGCCCGCGGTGAGGAATACGTCTATGACGCGGTCTCGTTACGCCTTGAGGCAAGTTTTAACGGTCAGCCGGTATTGGTCGACGCGTCGACGTTTAGGCCGGGCGAAGCGAGCCCGGCGTTAATAGGAGCGTTGGGGCAAGCCGGATATATTGGCTCTCTCGTGATCTTGAGCCAGAAAAACGATCAAGAAGAGCTGGCCACGAAAATTAATGCACGGCTTGGGGAATTAAAAATGGTCTATGGCGGGGCTGCAGCTCTCGCTTCCGGTTGCGGCGCCATCGTCCGTTTTCTCGCCGACGATGCTCCGGCTTTACGAAATGCTATGCAGAGCGTGTGGGCTATCGCCCGACATCATGTTCGAGGTCGCCCGGCACCAACATTAAGGAAGTAGAAGAACAATGTTGCTAATACACGAAATTCTAGGTCGTTACGATGACAGGGCTTTTAACGGAAGAGCTAGAGATAAAATCTGGATCACAGCCGCAGACGCAGGACGTCGCCGATTGCGTGCGGTTAGTGAAAATGGAGAGCAAGTCGGGATAGATTTCCCCAGACCAGATTGGCTCTTTGATGGGGCTGTAGTCCACGATGACACTAGACGAATTCTAGTTGTTGCCCGGCGACCTGAGTTAGTGATGGTCGTCGCCTTGAGCGAGTTAGAACCTTCACAGGCCTTTCAGATTGGTCATGCACTAGGTAATCGGCATACCCCTGCTGAATTCCGCAATGATGAAATTCTGGTACCCGTAACTGACACACCAGACCTAACCGCACGGCCAGTTCGTGCACTAGGCTTCCGGAATATCCAGATTCGGTTTGAGGAGCGAGCTTTTGCTGCTGACGCGCCCCCGAGTGGCGCGACCGTCTCAGACCATGGTTCCCATCGTCACCTCCATGACTAACTGTACCTTCGATACTCACGCTAGCTCTGTATTGGCACTGATGCAGCTTTCTGATTCAGCATTGCCGATTGGGAGGCATGCACATGCATTTGGTCTTGAGCGCTTGTTCAGAGATGGGCGAGTCGAAACGCCACAAGATCTGCAAAGCATGATTACGTCGGCTCTGACTCACGGGGTTGCACGAGCTGATGGTGCAGCTGCCGCGTTGGCCCATGACGCGCTTGGAGCTGGCCTTCTTAGCGGTTTGCTTGAGATAGATGCCCGGCTAGACCTCCTCAAGCTGACAGCTTCATCACAAGCGGCTTCTCGTCGTTGCGGTAGCAGGCTAGCTTCGTTGGCACCCGCTTTCCACGCTAACTCTACGCTCGTAAAATTTGTCCAGGAAGTCGCGGACAAAAAAACCCCAGGCCATGTATCAGTAGTATCTGGAGCCGTTGCAGCTGCAATGGGAATAAGCAGGGAAGATGCTGTGCTTATGGAGTTACGAGGCGTCGTCACGATGATCCTGTCAGCTGCCGTTCGTTTGGACGTGATTCCTGCGTCTGCAGCTCAAGCGATGTTGGTCGTTCTTGCCCCTGAGATTATTGGGTCTGCGGGGATATCTCTTGGCACGGGGATCGGTGAGATGGAATGTGGTGCCGCAGCAGGTTTAGAGATCGCGTCAATGCGCCATGCCCGAGATCATAGTCGGTTATTTGCCACTTAAATAAATTTCAATTAGGAAAAGCATATGCAAGAAGACAAGATCCTGAGGGTTGCTCTTGATTGGTCGGTAGATGAGATTGATCCCCCCAGATCGTTCGGGGGGTGGAATACGGGTCGAGTAGTGCAGCAGACCCATGAAAGCCTATTCGAAGACGATTTTGATTCCGCTCCCGCTAATTTCAATGACCCGACAGATGTTATCCCAAGGCTCGCAGTCGAATGTGAGATATCAGAAGATTTTCGTACCTATGTTTTCAAAATAAGGGACGGCGTGGTTTTTCATGATGGCGCGCCACTAAACGCAGAAGCTGTGGTTATTAACTACGAGCGCTTGTGCTGCCCGGATTCACCTTTTTTCTCGCCTGTAGCTGCGGATTTCAATCGCGCTGGAATTGGGCTGGTCGACAGGGTTAGAGCACTAGATGATATGACTGTTGAGCTTAGTCTGTCCGAGTCAAACCCGGAGTTCCTCAGGTATATGACGCAAGAAGATGCCCCGGGTTCACAGTCATTGATCAGCCCTGAAGCTATTCGGAACTATGGTCCCGATGAGTGTGCTGATAGAGCACCTGGTACCGGTCCATTTCAATTCTATCGCCGATTTGAAACTGCGTACGGTTCCGCCGTTGAACTGCGTCGCAACGAAAATTATTGGTATGGCTGTCCCCAGATTGAGGCTATTCAATTTTTACCTTTTCCTAATCGCGACGATCGAGTAAAGGCTCTAGTCGACGGCAGGGTGGACTTTGCTTATAGCCTGGAAGGAGCGGACCTAGATGGTTTGTCTGCGCAGGGCTTTAACATACCGGCGTTTTCACCACCTTACCTCTGGTATCTAGTATTTAACCAGAGAGATCCGCAGATATCAGATCTCCGTGTACGACATGCAATAGCACATGCTATCGACCGTAAGGCCCTATGTGCTGACCTCTTTCCAGGTGCTGCTGTGCCCGCAGTCAGCGCAATTCCACCAGGAGCTCCGTCGTATGATGAGTTTGCCCCAGACCATTATCCGTATGCCCCAGGGTTAGCTAAAAAGCTCTTAACTGAGGCAGGCTTTTCGGACGGTCTAGTGCTTAAAGTGGAGGCAGCCCGAGCAGGTTCTGCACAGCTCGACCCGGGTGGAATATACAAGAGGCTGGCCCAGGACTTGGAAAGAGTCGGCATCCAATTAGAGATTACTTTCCACGAAGACTGGGTCACGTACTGCAACCAGTGGCGCGAGGGTGCTGCTGTCAATGTTGCTTTCACAGAGATGAGTTGGGGCATGTCGTCCGACCTTTGGCTAGCTCAGGTGCTTCATGGCGCAAACCAATCACCTGCCGGTTTCAATGCTGGGTACAATGATGATGCAGAGGTTGATGTTTTATTAGATCGAGCGAAAAAGACAGCCGCAGCGTCTAGCAGGACGTCACTCTACCGTGAGGCAGATTCTTTGCTGATGAAACGCCTACCTATCCTGCCACTGTTTACCTCTCGGCGAGGAATGTTCGCCTACTCGCAGAGGGTAAGGGGGCTAACGACGGTAAACCAGTGCTGGCACGACTTTCGGAGAGTTAGCTTGAGATAAACAATGCATTTTGCGCTCGGCGCTTCATCGCTGACGCAGGGTTTGAAAGCGGTTGTAAACAACGGTGAGTTTTGACCGCTTTGGAGGTGAGTCAAAATAAATGGCCATTGACAGCAGGATCAGTTTGGCGAAGCGCCCATCTCCATGGGCAATGCTAAGCGACTCCAGCAGTCGAGAAGTTCGGAAGTAGCGCACGGATAAGCCGTGTCGGCGGGCCTGATTCGCCAGGGCGCACCCGCAGATAGGTCGTACCGCAGCCATTAGGGCCGGTAATGAGGACGTTGTGATGCTGATGGATCCAGCGACTGCTGAGCAGGTCGGCGAACTGGCTGCGTTGCATGCCACGGGAGTGCTGGTAATCGATCTCTTCAGGATGGGCCTGTTGTTTCAGGCGGGTGGCCTTGAGCAGACGGGCCACTTTGTTATTGTTGTGGTGCGTGGTTTCCCGATCGACCATCAGGGTAAGACGTTCTTCAAAGCCCAGTTCAGCGTGGGTGGCCGGTTGCGCCAGTTGTTGTTCCAGGCCTTCGGCCATGCCGATAAGCTTCAGGCTGCGTAACGTGTTCAGGGTTTGGTTAATAAATATAGCGATCTCTCTGATGCCGGTTAGTGGTAGTACTCTTCACCGCGCAGGTTTTCGTGGTGATCCAGGAACAGCTCGTCCAGGGTGGATGCCTCCTCCGCTGTCAGGTGACAGAGGACATTAAAGTTTGATCAAAGTATGCCTCCTGCTAGTCTCAACCTAACAGGGGCACTTTTTTATGATAGACAACAATAAACGCACGGAGATGTGCTGCTTCGGTAGAGTCACTATTGAAATCAAAGAATCTTGGTCATGTAAAAATTGAACATTCGAATATCCCGTTCAGTAGCTGGTGAGAGTTAACCAGTCAAGTAAAGCAGACGCGCAGGGCGCGCAGCTTCGTTTTCTCGTCATCGCCGAATCCGAACGTTCGCTTTGCGACCTCAGCGGAGGGCTCTAATTAACGGTGCAACTAAAACAGGGATGTTTACAAACACAGCTAAAAATTGTCTCACTTCGTTCCGGGCTTGATTGCCCTCGACAGGATAGCCTTGACCCCGCTTCGCTCTGCCAAGGCTCCTGATTTACAAAGGCTTAATTTTTGGTGGCTTTGGGGAACTATTTAGAAGGTAGCCAGCTTGGATTTGACTGAAGTTCTAGCAATCTACGGCGCAGGACTTTCCACATTCGTTTTCCTGTGGAATGTCGTGCGCACTCGAAGGCGCGTGCGGGTGATAACTGTTTACGGTATAGATGGGGAAGATGACGACCTGAGATCGGGGTTGTTTGTGATTATTCAAAACCCATCGGCATCTGTTGTCCACATCGGAGGGCTCTCCATTCTTTACCCTGGTAATGAATCAAGCTTATGGGCTGTTATCAAGAACTCGATAAAGTACAGGCGCTGGTTTCCTACATATGGCTGGGTGCATATGAGTCCCCACTTGGTTGGGATTGAGGATGGCTGCCCTGTATCAATTGAACCCGGTCAGGCGCATCAGTTTCTGGTCCCTGATGATGTTCTTGAAAAAATCGTGGAGTCCGCTGAGAGGCGAGAAGTCATGGTTTCTGTTCAGGACCAACTATGGAACGAATCTCGCTCCAAACCAATCGACGTTCCGATACTCTCAGACTAAATTAAAAAATATAACAAGTTGCAGCATTGCACCGCCAATGGCCCCCTCTGTCAGCCTAGTTGTCCAGTAGGCGGTTTCGTCTGAATTTAACCAATCAGGGGCGGCATGGGAGCATTCATGCCACGTTATTCCGAAGAACGAAAAGCCGCAGTGTTGAAGAAACTATTA
>Ga0208182_1000683_pt1 | contig 19850 bp, 29 predicted proteins | sample MalvireepMed_906_FD_184248 | JGI IMG/M metagenome (GOLD analysis project Ga0208182, IMG submission 184248) | Marine viral communities from the Global Malaspina Expedition - Malaspina viral metaG DeepMed_906 (SPAdes) (version 2) | ecosystem: Environmental > Aquatic > Marine > Oceanic | place...
GAGTGGATGGTTTGATGACGCGACGAATAGTTCCGTTGATGCGTTTGTGGGTAAAGAGACTACGAGCCAAGTGGTCACGTTAGCTCCTGCCGGAAGCACGGCTGGCAGTAAGGCGACTGGGTTCGCTGGGGCATTCGGTGCTGAAGTGACGAGGGTTATTGAGAAGGAAGGGTTGCACAAGCTGGACGTGACATACACGGCGTCTGGAGAAATTGAGGACGGCAAGATTCTAGAGGCTCTTGCGGCTCGGACGGCAACTGGCAATTCGGCTTCGTTGGATAACTCGGCTAGCTCTGCAAGTGGCGCAGGTCTGTATTTGCAGGTCACTGCGGCCAGTGGGTCAAGCCCGACGCTCGATATTGTGGTGCAGCATAGTGCGGACGATTCCACCTTTACGACATTGGCGACGTTTACACAGGCCACGGCTATTGGAGCAGAACGAAAGACGGCCAGTGGGACGGTGAATAGGTATCTACGTGTTGCTGCCACGGTTGGAGGGTCGAGTCCGAGTTTTACTTATACGGTCGCTGTCGCTAGAGGGTAATTCATCATTAGGCATGGGGGGATGTTGTGGCTAAATACGGACCAAGTAGTGTAACGGTAACGATTGACGATTCTGGCGGGACGGCAAGGGATTTGTCCCAATACATCATCTCTCTTGGCGGGATCAAGATTAACGCCGGAATGGTGGAGTCCACTGGATTCGGTGATTCGTGGAAAGAACATCTTGCGACGGGTATGCGGTCGACGGATGATATCACCATCGAAGCCTGGTATGACGATACGGCCAACACGACTGATGCTGTGCTTGGTGATGTGGCTCAAGGGCCAGCCGACCAGCAGAAGACGATGGTCGTGACGTATGGAGCATCAAAGACCACAACGACTGAGGGTTGGATTGTGGACTACGAGCGTGTGTTGGATAAGGAAAGTTTGCACATTGTTCGTGCGACCTTCCGGCCAAGTGGCGCAGCCACCGAAGCCTAGTCTGTTGGTGTTTTGGGGAGGGCTGTTGCGACACTGGCGGGTCGTAATGGCTCCTCCTCCACCCTGGTGTGTTATTTCGGACATGAGCAATGAAAACCCATGCCTTCTGGAAAAGACGGAATAGAAGTCGATTTCGGAACAGGCAAGAAGAACCTCCTAACAAATCTCCGCGCCATTGGTGAGGTCGTAGACAAGCGGTCGGCCTCAATCCTCAACACCATCGCACAACCACGGGCGACCAAGATGAAGCAGCGGACTCCGGTGATGACCGGTGATCTGCGTGCGAGTATCCATGTCACGAAACCAAAGGTGACGAGGAAGGGCGCAGAGGTTCGCTGGGCGGCTGGTGGCGCAGCGATGGGATATGCGGTTGTTGTGCATGAGGACATGTCGATGAGCCATAGTGGCGAGGGCGTATACTACCCTTCACCGGGAGTAAAGCGGAGCTATACGAAACGGGGGCAGGCGAAGTTTCTCACATCAGTCGTGAACGAAGACGCGAAGAAGATGCGAGACGAAATCGCTGAAGAGTTCGACAAGGTATTCAAGACGTTTGATAACCCAGGATAAGGAGGGGCAGTGCTTGTTAGCAAGATAGTGGAGAAGGTAGACATTCCGCATGAGGATGGCGAGTGGGTTGAGTTGCGCCAATTGTCGTGGACAGCGATGGACGAGGCGGTTGATGCCAAGCAGGAGCGTGACGTTGGTCAGGTGAAGCGCATGGGAGGAGATGTGTTTGAAGCCATCATGCGGTCTGCGAAACCCAAGGAAGACAAAGACGAGGAGAAGCCCAAGGGACGAACGGGATATGAAGCCTACGATCCGGAAACGCTGATCAGGAAATCTGTCGTGGCGTGGAGCTACGAAGGCAAGGTGACGTTGGACAAGATTCGGGACTTGGATTCCAAGACTGCCGACTGGCTAGCGCGTGAAGTGTACGAACGGAACAAGCCTCCGACAGAGGACGAGTCAAAAAACGATTGATCGCTCTTCACCGTTCGCTGAACGGAATGGAGGGCGCAAGTCCACCGGAAAGCTGGATCGTTTCAAGGATATGTGAGGAGTTTCATTGTTTGCCGAGTGAGGCGATTCGGGAACTGGACAAGGACTACAGGAGGATGGTCTTTGAGATTCTAAAGATGCGGGTGTATGCAGCAGCCAAGCACCGATTCGACAACATGAAGAAGGGAGACAACTTGGACGATGTGCCGATGATTGAAGAGGTCATCAAGAACGAAGTGGCAATCGTCAAGGGAGAGTAAACGTCATGGCGGTTACGGCTGGAACCATAGAGGCGGTCTTTCGACTACGCGACCAGTTCAGTGCTGGCATGGCGAAGGCGGTGAAGAATGCCCAGAGCGCCAGCCAGCAGATCGGTGCGGCGAGCAAGCAAGTTCGTAATACCGGTGCGAAGCTGACGGCTGGCATTACCTTGCCGATGCTCGGTGCGGCGACGGCTGCGCTGAAGTTCTCGACCGATCTGAATGAGTCTATGGCAAACGTCGCAACCCTGATTCCTGGGAACGTGTCTCGGGTTGAAGAGCTAAAGGTTGCCGTTCAGGATATGGCAATTGCGACCGGAAAAAGCACGACCGATATTTCAGAGGGGCTGTATCAGGTTGTATCGGCGTTCGGGGATGGTGCAGACACCGCGTCGATTCTCAAGACCAATGTTGAGGCGGCTGCGGCTGGGATGGCGACAACCTCTGACGCCATTGCTCTGACCAGCGCTGTTACGAAAGCCTACGGAACCACGACAGCGGAAGGTGTCAGGCAAGCCGCCGACTTAGCGTTCACGACGGTCAAATTAGGACAGACGAGCTTTCCAGAATTAGCCGATGCTATCGGCAAGGTAGCCGTAAGCTCGTCTGGGTTGAACATCACGCAGCAGGAACTGAATGCGGTGTTCGCTACGATGACTGGTGTAACTGGTGGGGCGGCAGTAGTTTCGACGCAATTCCGTGGGGCATTGGTTGGGCTGAAGAAGCCGTCCGAAGAGATGGTTGGAGCATTGAACTCGATTGGATTTGAGACGGGAGAGGCGGCGATTGCGAGTCTTGGATTCCAGGGAACACTGACCGCATTGGCAGGAACGACTGGCGGAAATGTTGGCGAGATGGCGAAGTTGTTTGAGTCAACGGAATCCTGGGATTTCATCGCTGGTATTGCTGGCGTTCAGGCCGAGAAGTTTACGAGCAACCTCGACGCGATGGAGGGCAGCACCGGCACACTCAGCGAGGCGTTAAACGAGCAGCAGAATGGCATCAATGCGGCTGGGTTTGCCTGGGAAAGACTGAAGCAGCAGTTCGTAGTCACGGCGCAGCAGATTGGCGACAAGTTGGCTCCGTCATTCCAAGACCTGCTGGCAGTTGTCAACGAGAAGGTTGTGCCAGCGGTGAAGAAGTTGGTGGATTGGTTCGTCCAGTTGACGCCAGCGGAGCAGAAGGCGAAGTTGATGGTGGCCGCGCTTGTTGCGCTCACCCCTGTCCTGATTCTGATGGTCGGGCAACTGGGGTTGGCGGTTACGGCGATGGCTGGGTTTGCATCGAAGATTGGACTGACCACAGCGGCAACGTGGTTATACAACACAGCGGTCAAGGCATTAAAGCTGACGCATGGCGGAATGAAGGCCATCTTAGTTAAGTTTGTGGGGATGCTTGGATTGACGACGGTTGCAGAGGGCGGAGCGACAGTGGCAACTGGTTTGCTATCGGCGGCGTTCCTGTCACTGTGGGCAGCGACTGGTGTTGGACTGGTTATTATTGCGGCGATTGCTGCGGCGATGGCGATCTGGAAGTTTCGAGACAAGATTGCCGAAGTGCTTGGGTTGAAGAATGCGTTTATTCGACTCAAGGGAATGCTTGGGTTTTTGACCGAGGAGGAGGTCAAGGCGGCGATTGCTGCGAATGCGCTCGGTGATGAGATCGAGGATATGACGCCGAGTGCCGATGAGTTGCGTAAGGCGTTGAGCGAGAACGGTCTCACTGGCACGGTTGAAGATTTGCAAACGGCAATGGCAAATCTGTCCGGTGTGGCTGGGGCGTTGAGTGAAGACGAAATGCGGAGTATTGCGGAACGGGCGATTGAGTTGCGGAATGCGAACCAGCAACTCACGCCAGAGTTACAGAGAATCGTTGAGTGGTTTGAAAAGCAACAGGAAGCCGCAGGAAAGGCGGCACAAAAGTTGGCCGAGGAAACAGCGGCGGCAGAACAGGTACGGCTTGAGTCACTAAGGGTTGCAGAGGCACTAGCCGCACAGGAAGAAGCGCAGCAGGAGTTGATTGAGAAGACCGAGGAGCTTCGCTCGGAGTTGTCTGGAGATGGACTGGCCGGTGAGCTTGCCATGCTGCAAAGTGCATGGGACGACCTGACGCCAGCGCAGCAAGAGAATCAATATGTGATGGAGCGCGTGGCTGCGAGGGCTGAAGCCTTGGCATCGAAGGGCGCTGTGCTTGATGATGGGCTTCGCCAGGTTGTGGAATCGGTCAAGGCGACATCTGACGAATCAGAGAACATGGCTACGAAATTGTCCGAGGCCGAGAAGTCTGCCGAAGACCTTAATAAGCGGATGTTGGAGACGGCGAACCGAGCGCAGAAATTGTCGGATGTGTTTAGTGGCAAGAATCTCCGCAAAGAGGTCAACGCCCTTGAGATGGCTTTGGGCAATTTGATCTTCATGGAAGAAGATTCAGCGGAGGCGTTACTGCGAGTGGGTGAGGCCGCAGAGAATCTACGAGAAGGAGGCGCAAGGCTCAGTCCAAGGATGGCGCAACTTGCTGATGATTTTGTGGCTGTGCAGAGCGCGGCCAATGATTTTGTCGGGCCACCGGAGCAAGCGATAAAAAGCACTACGGAAGCAATTGATCTGGGCAAGGAACTGGCTGATGTCTGGGAAGGTATCCCTGATCTGATTGTTGGCGCTCTCAAGGGCGGCGGCGATGCGTTCAAGGCTCTCGGCGCTCAGTTCGGCGGGGTGTTCGGGAACTTTTTCGGAGATAAGGTGGAGGGGTTTATCAGCAGCAAGTTGGGCGACAAACTGGGTGGCGCTATCGGAGGTCTTTTTGGCCCACTGGGTTCAATGGCCGGATCGCTACTTGGCAAGGGGATTGGCAAAGCAGTTGGAAAAATTGGTGGATGGTTCAAGGGGCTGTTTGGTGGAGGGGTGATTAAAGACATACAGGAAACCGCCGAGAATATGTGGGATATCTCGCTGACGAAAACTGCGGCTAGGGCTTCTGAAGAAGCGACCAAGATCACGGGTGATGCGTTCACCGGTATGCTGCTCTCGCTTGGCGCTATCATCGAGGAATCCGGCGGTGTGATGGCTATTGGATTTGGCAAAGTGTCTGCTGCTGCACGGGACATGTTCTCTGCTATTGATATAGGCAAGTTGGATGCGGATCAAGCCTTGTCTGGATTGTTGCCAGTGCTGGAGCAAATGGCTGTTGAGTTTGAGAATGCTGATGCGGCTGGACAGGCAGCATTCCTAGAATTGATTACGCTGGCCCAGCAGTTCGGGCTTGATATGGATGCCATTGTCCAAGTAGTTGGGCAGGATTTAGTCGATCAAGCGTTGGGGACTGATTTGCCTGGGGTGCTTGCCGGAATCAAGGAGGGGCTTGGAGAGGTCACGGCAGATGGGTTGAGTCCAATGCTTGACCAGCTTCTCAACTTGGGAGTCATCACGGAAGCACAGAAACAGAATTTTTCGGAGATGGCTGGGCAAGCGGTGTTCGATACACAAGCAGCGGAAGCCGCAGCTGGAAGATGGGGCATCGCGCTTTCGGACTTGGGACCGAAGTTCCAAAACGCCAAACTTGGGGAACGGGCGCAACAGGTTGCCGACGATTTTGCCATCCTCGCCGCGAGCGGGATGCCGGTTGAAGACATTATCTTGGCGCAAGGGGATGCCATCCACGCATTGGTCCGAGATTCGCGCTGGGCTGGTGCAGAAATTCCAGACTCAATGCGGCCCGTGATTGAGGCGATGATTGAGCAGGGAAGCCTGACGGACGAGAATGGTCAGAAAATAACCGACATGGCTCAACTCGATTTCGCCAAGCCGATGGAAGAAAAATTGGCAGAGGTGATGGCATCACTGGGGGCATTGATCCAGAAATTTATCGACGCATTGGCTCCAATAGGTAACGTCTCAACCGCTGTGGCAAACATACCTGACGCAACCGTTAATGTTGGATTCAATGTTTCTCCCGTTCCGAGTATCCATATCCCTGATGTAAGGGTTGGTGTTGGATTTAATGTTGGGGACATGCCCCAAGGAATGGAAAGTTTTCAGCACGGGACTGGCGGTCGATTTGTTGATTTCGGCGCAGGAACGCCAGCGATGTTGCATGGCATGGAACGGATTACTCCTATTAGTGAGACTGGAAGAGAGGGCGACGGGATGGCGAACGTCGAGAGAAGGTTGGGTCGTATCGAGACATTGCTGAAAGATCAACCCCGTGCATTCGGCTTGGCGATTTCCGATAGCCTGACGTTGATTAACTGAGATGGGCGCTGCACTAGAAATCAAGGTTGAGTGTGAAACAGCCACGGATGTGTGGACGGACCTGACTCCGGATGTCATGGTGTCGGCTGGGCTGTCTATTTCGTATGGCATCTCTGGCGACAAGCCCATGGATGTTGTGGCTGGAACGGGCGAATGCTCGTTTACGCTCAACGGTCTCAAGTATTCGTTCCACCATGCGGATGCTCTATCGGGATTTGTGTTCGGTGCTGGGATTCGGGTGACGATGTACCGGACGAGTGATGCGGCTCAAAGTGTTTCGTCTATTACCAGATCAAGCAGTACCGCCACAGTCACCACTGCTGCCAGCCACGGCTACTCGACAGGGGATTGGATTACGACGGCTGGGTGTACTGGCGCGACCACCGGATACAACGGCACGTTCCAGATCACGAAGACGGCAGCAACCACGTACACGTATAGCGTGGGGTCACTCACTCCAGATACTCCAGCCGCCGGAACGGTTACAGCCAGATTAGGTTATGTCAAGCACTGGGGGAAGCTCCGTGCTGCGAATCCAAACCCTGGCACCTATCGAGAGCATTTTGTCCGGGTGGTAAGTTACGACCGGATGAGGGAGTTAGCAGAGACAAAGGTACGGGCGATTGATGTAGCGGTAAACCAAAACGAATCGCAGTTGCTCACGCTTGTGCTTGATTCCTTGCCAGTGGTGTCGCAGCCGCTTCGTCGTGATTTTGATGCTGGGGTTGATACGTTCCCGTATGCGTTTAACGAGTTGGGAACTGGAACCCCGGCCTTGACGGTGTGCAAGCACATTGCGGTGTCGACTTATGGGTCGATTTTTATGCGAGGCGATGGAACGCTTGTGCTACAGAGTCGGAACACGAGAGGAACAGGCTCGTCGCAGTTCCACTTCGATGAAACGATGTCGGATTTGACGACGAATGCGAGTGTTGATGAGTTAGTGAATAACGTGCGGACGACGATCAGTCCGAGAACGATTGATGCGTCTGCCACGACGGTGATTGCCTCAACGACCGGAACACCGTTGTCGGTAGGGGCTGGCGAGACGCTGACGGTATATTTGGAATACCGAGATCCAGATGATACGCAGACCCTGATAGGAGGAACGGCGGTTGTAAACGCGACGGCGACCACGGACTATCTTGGGAATGCGGCGGTGGATGGGAGTGGGTCGAATCTTACGTCAGACCTGACCATTACCACGACGGCTTACGCATCCACGGCGAAGCTCGCTATTCAGAACACCGGGGCGGCGACGGTGTATCTGGTGAATGGTTCAGGGGTGGCGTTTCTCCAGTTACGTGGAAAGGGGATCTATCAGACAGCGCAGCAGAGTTTCGAGGCGGTGTCTTCTCAGCCATACGGTGACAAGATGCTGACGATTGATTTGGTGTATCAGAGCAATCCAGAGAACGCGCAAGGCTACGCCCTGACGGTTGAGGATGGCTTTAATGATGCAGCGGCCACGCAGTTAGATTCGATCATGTTCCACGGAAATAATAGCGATGATTTGCTACAGCAAGCACTGGCAAGAGAACCTGGGGATCTGGTTGATGTGTCAGAGGCGACGGTTGGCGCTGATCAGATTCAGATGCTGATCCAGTCAATCAAGATCGACGTGTCTGAAGGCCCGTGGATTACCTGCTCGTTGGGGTTGGCTCCTGGGTCTGCGTATGCAATGTGGCTGTTGGGAACAGACGGCAGAACCGAGTTGGGTGAGACGACCGTGCTCGGGTGGTAGGAGGAACGGATGGCGTGGACAACACCGAAATCGTGGACAACCGGCTATAAAGTTTTAGCCTCGGATATGAATACCTTTCTGTCCGACAATGACTCGGCTCTACGGGCTGGAGGCATCGCCATCGCGAGCCAAGCGGCCAATGATGTGCTCTTTGCGTCTAGCAGTACGCAACTCGCCAGATCATCTGGTCTGTCGTTTAATGACAGCACCGATGCGCTGACGGTGGGTGGGTATCTCGTCACTAATTCGGTTGGTGTCGCTGCAAGTGACTGGGTGAGGTTTAAGCTCGATGGCGCATTTACGTCTGGCGGTGCTAGCACGGCGATGATCGGGACGTACATGAACGGGGCGCTGACCGGACACAGCGCGGATTCGGATGCGCTTGTTGGCACCAAGCTGAACAACTCGATTGTGACGGCTGGCAACTGCACGACCATCGCGCAACTCTGGGTGAGCGAACCACAAATCACGGTCGGTGCTGGTGCAGTCACGACGAGTGCCAGCCTGTATATCGAGGCCGCCGCTAGCGAGGCATCCTCGAACTATGCCCTGCTCATCGCATCTGGTGCAAGTAAACTGGCTTCGCTTGAAGCCACGCAAGTCGACATTCTGGGTGAAGGCGATTTACGGTTACAGGACAATAGTGGTGGACAGTATGTTGGTCTGGATGCCCCAGCCACGGTCAGTGGCTCGTATACCCTGACGCTTCCTGCGGCCATTGGCTCGGTGGATCAGGCGCTCACGATCAATAACGTCGACGGCACGCTGCAATGGGCAACGATTTCGGCGGATGTGGCTGGCAGCGATACGCAGGTCCAGTTCAATAATAGCGGTAGCTTAGGTGCAAGCTCGAACCTTACGTGGGATGGTTCTACGTTAGCGGTAACGGGCAGCATCACTGCTACGGCGGGAGTGACTGGTGTGATAAAGTCGATTCAACGGGGGACGATAAGCATCTCAGGAACCGCAGCTTCGGGAACTGCTACCATCACGGCTGTGACGATGGCAAAGGCTGTAGTCCTGTTCAAGGGTTCCAAGGCAGCTATCAGCGGGCAGGGTCACTATATCGAACCGTGGATGATAGAGCTTACGAACACGACTACCGTGACGGTTGAGAGAACTACCAGTGCGTACTCTGGAAACTCGGAGATCCCGTACGAAGTGCTTGAATTCAACTAGGAGTAGCAATGTCGGATAGAACGTTCCTGCAACTGCGTGATGATGGTACGGTGAGCTCCGTGCTGCACAGCGACCAGCTTCCGGGTAGTGACGGCGCTACTCTTCCCGCAGGACACGTGGAGGTTACTAACGAACCCGAGGTTAGTGACTCGACATGGTTCAGACGGAGGCACGTCAACGGGGCGTTCGAAGACCTTCCTCCTGTAGGGCCTCCAGACTTCCCGGATTGGGAGAGTCGAATCTCGGCATTGGAAGAAGCAGTAGCTAACCTGAGCGCTTAATGGCTAATCGTCCACAGCATCGTGTCTGGCAAGAGATCCAGCCCATAGCAGGGATCCATCTAGACGTTCCGGCGGATGCAATTCCGGAGGGTGGCAGCCCGGACATGAACAATTGTTTCATAGACGGGAACACGTTGGCTAAGCGTCCGGGCTACGCTCAGTTCGGAGCTAGTGCCGTCCACGCAACAGAACGCGTTACGGGCGTCTTTAGCGTCCAGGCTGAAGACGACACGACTCACCTCTTCGCGACGAGCAGGTTTTCAGCACCAACGAAACGGGATGGTTCCATGTAAGAGGAAGTGTTAGCGGCAGCACCCTGACCATCGACTGCGAAGAATCGGATTGCACCGACACAGTGTCGTGGATGGTCGTGGCGTGCCGACAAGACCAGCACATGCTGGACGACGGCACGGTATGGACAGACGATCAAGGATATCCAATAATCGAACCGCTGAAGGTAGCACCAGAAACCGACCCAAGCGTCGAGGAGGAAATCCTTGTAGTTGATCCGTACGCAGACGTAGACCCAGACCCAGACACAGACACAATGGACACACCGGACCCCGGTCCAGAACCGCTTCCACAACCAGACCCAGATGAGGATGAGGAGAATGAATGAGTGAACCATTAAAAATTGAATTGCCCGATGTGTCCAGTGATGATCTGCTTCGCATCATTGGCGACAAAGACGTGCAAATTTTACGCCTCACCGCAGCACTCCAGCGGGAGATGCAGAAAGCACGGGAGGTGACAACGGAGGAATAACTTATGCGGCTGGCATTGATTAGTTGTGGACTGATGGCATGGATGGCGTGGCCGACTACATTGGCACAGGAACGAGTCCCGATTTTGCGGTGTTTTCATAACGGCGAAGTGGTAGCGGAGGCTCCGATTCCTGCGCCACCTGACTTTCGGGTGAAGATGTCGGCTGGATCAGTGACAAGTGCGGAGTGGACACTCGACACGGGGCAGAAGGTAGTGATGGCGTCCACGACGCCGTGTATATATCTAGTGACCCAGCCACGTCCTGATGAACGAGGGGCAGATTAGTGGATCAGTTTTTGGACGGGTCGATGGGTGACATTCTTGCCCACCTCGGGGTTGGTGGGGTTTTAGCAGCCATCGTATTTTATTACGCACGGATGGATGCGATTAGGCACAAAGCAGAATGGGCGATTGCGTCGAAGCAAGCCGATGAGAGAAACGATAAGCTGATGCAAATTATCGCGCAAAATTCTGAGGCGATTACTCGCAACACGGCTGTGACAGGCCAGACAGAATTAGCGTTACGTGAACTTCGCGCCGAAGTGACGAGGTCTGCGAATGTTCGCCATAAGGAGAAACCGTGAAGAGGTGGTCGATAGTGTTGTGTGTGGCGTTGGCATCTTGCTCGACTCGGGTCGGGTTTGAACCGCCGCCTGTCGAGCGAGAGCCTGTGATCATTGTCGATTCGGAGCCTGAGCTTATTCCGAATGCTGACCCAGAGTTGGAGATTTCCGTCCCAGAACCAGAACCGGATGTGGCTGATACACTGGAACCAGAGCCTGAACCGGAACCGGAGCCAGTCCCAGAGTCTGAACCAGCCCCAGAACCAGAGACAGCACCGATCCCAAGGCCGTCTGGGAATGTCCGGCTGGAGGGGCGAGCGTTCGCTGATGATGATGGCGTATTTAATGCGTGGGGCGTCACGCTCATGTGGGGCATGTGGGCGGCGAAGCACGACCCTCCTATGCTGGCGGCAACGTTGGATTGGCTATCGGGATGGGGCGTTGATTATGTGCGGGTGTTGTCGATGGTGGGATCGTCTCCGTATTGGGATGGGCGTGTCATTGATCCACGATGGGATGATTACGGCGATGTGCTGAATGTGCTGCTCGATGCGTGTGCAGATAGAGGGATGAGGGCAGAGGTAACGTTGTTCGCTGATGCTCAGGTGATGATGCCGAGCCATGCTGACCGGAGAGCCTGGGTTGAGGTCATGGCTGAGCGACTAGAAGCGAAGCGTTCTGCGGTGCAGTTTGTCGAGATTGCGAACGAGTCCAATCTTAACGGTGTTGAGGATGATGACCTGAGAGAACTGACATCGCTATGGAACGGGATTAGTGATATCCCAGTTGCGCCGTCGAGTCCAGATGGGGCTGGTGCTGAAGTGGCGATCAATCGGTTGTTTGAGGGTGGAGAGTTTGGGGCAGATTTGCTGACGCCGCATTTCGACCGACGGATAGATACGATTGAAGGAGCGTACAGACCGCAGCGCCAACCGTGGGAGGTTCAGTTTTACGATCACGTATTACCGTTCGTGAATAACGAACCAATCGGCCCAGGGTCAAGCGGTCAAACAGAATCCGATCCTGCGCGTCTGGCGATTGGTCTCGCATCGACGTTTATTGCTGGAGGGGCTGGGTATGTCTTGCATACCGATGCCGGAGTTCGCGGGTTCTCGGATTATTGGAATGTAGCCACCGATCCAATTATGACGGCGTTACGGGCGACGATGCATCTCCTGCCAGATGGGATTGCCAATGCGGAGCGGTGCAATCACCACTGGCCGTGTCATCCGTATGCAACCGATGAGCAGATTTGGCCGGACACGCATGAGACTGGCGTGGTGAGGGCGTTCGCCGCCAACGTGGGGAATATGTCTTACGTGGCTGTCATGGGGATGCGGGACTCATATAAGGTCAGAGCGAAGTGGCCGATGTCGGTCGAGGTGTTCGATGTCAGGACTGGCGAGAGGATGGAAGTGGTTGAGTTGGCAGAGGGACAGGATTGGACGTTTCGTGAAAACGGCACCAGGGATTATCTGCATCGTATTACCCGCCGATAACCAATGGCTAACGTCACACAAATTGTAAAGAATGTATTGCAGCGAGAGGGCTGGCCTGAGTATACGGATCATCTCCATGATCGTGGAGGGCCGACAAAGGGCGGCATTACTCTTAAGACTCTAGAATCGTGGCGTCGGAGTCGTTGTCGGGTGGAAGAGCTGAAAGACCTGACCGAAGACGAGGCGATTGCTATTTACCGGCGTCGTTACGTCGAGATGAATGGCATCAATCGGATTGATGATCATGACCTGCTGGAGCAGACCGTTGACAATGCGGTGTTGTCTGGTCCCTATTTAGCCGTGAAAGATTTGCAGCAAGCCGTGTCGGTTGCGCGAGATGGCATTATTGGCCCAGTAACGGCGTTGGCGATAGAGGCGTGTGGTGCTGATGTGGCTGCGGTAAGGCTCTGTAAGGTGCGGAGCCTTCGATTGGCAAGACACGTTGCGAAGAACCCAGATCAGATCGTGTTTCTCGTCGGTTGGCTGAATCGGTCGTTAAGTTTCCTGCCTTAGCTACGGTGTTCCTGCCTTAGCTACGGTGATGGAATTCCATTCCATATCACGAAAACAGGAGGCGGGGAGGTAATTACCTTAAAAATTGAGGTAAGTACCTTCGCTGTGTCCTGTCATGGGCAGATGCTAGGCATCGGCCCAGTTTTCTGCCCGTCCGCTGATTAACAATTCCCGTCAACAGTGAGGGCAATTGTTGACTTTGTGGCTCTGTCTGATACAATCTGTCTATGGTTAATTTTCATTCATCCCCTGACGACGCGATTCGCGACCGAAAAGCGAATGGCGGCCAAGGCATGAAGTGGATACGGAATGGAAACGCCTTGCGATTTATCTGCGAGACGGCATGGCGTGTTGCTGGTGTGGCGATTCGGTTGAGGATGGTGCGAAGCTCACTCTTGACCACTGCAAGCCTCACAGCAAGGGCGGCAGCAACGGGGCTGAGAATCTGGTAACAGCGTGTATGCGCTGCAACAGCAGTCGAGGCACTCGGTCGCTCGCCGCATTTGCCAAAGCCGTTGCTGGGTATCTGAATCATGGCGTTACGGCTGAGTTGATTTTGCGGCATGTCACTCGGACTCGGAAACGCACATTACGAAAAGACGAGGCGAAGGCGTTGATTGCTCGTCGTGGTGGCTTCGCAAACGCAGTTAGGGAGGGACGATGACGATAGTGTCGAAGTATTCAGGAAAGTGCAAGTTGTGCGGCGGGAGATTTGCAGAGGGTGATCGTATTGAATGGAGCAGGTCGTTGGGCGCTCGACACCTGACAGGAGATGAGTGCGAGGCGGCGAAGACTGCTCCTCCACCAGCGCCAGATGCCGTCGCCAACCTGAAGCCTATTGCGGATTTCATGCTGGCCGCAAGAGAGGACGGCGGTCTGAAGTTTCCGAAGTTGCGAGTTTTGCATACAGACGGTCGGTCGGAGTTGGTGCTAGGTGTGACTGGCCCGAAAAGCCAGGTGCCTGGTAGTGTGACGGTCAAGTTGGAGTGGGAGTATCTGGGGCTGGTTCGTCCGACTGGTGAGGCGTTTGGGAATTTCAGCGCACCGTTGGTCGACCGGCTGCTGTTAGTGGCAGAGAATCCTGCGAAGGCGGCGCAAGAGTTTGCGGCACTCAGTGGTCGGTGTTCGTTTTGCTATTCCGAAATTACCGATGAGGGCAGCGTTGAGGTTGGGTATGGCCCAATTTGTGCGAGACGGTGGGGCTTGCCTCACACGCCGAAGGGCAGTCCGGCCTTGTCTGCTGGGGCGGCTCTTCGGGTTTCTATTCCTGACCAAATTGAGAGGGGTTGAAATGGCACACGAGAATAGTTGGATGCTCTGTCCAGACCCGCCCCTGAGTCCGGCAGACCCGTCGCCGGAATGTCCAAACCAAGTGCGGGTTGATGGGGAGTGGGTTCGATGTGATTGCCAGCTTGAAGAGCATGGCGCATCGTATCGATGCCCCGAGTGTGGATGGGAACCACCGGAGCCTGATTATTCGGATTACGAAGGGAGAGGATGAGTCTATGGATAATGATAACGTCGTGCAGCACTTCGACAGGATGACAGGGAGCCTTGAGGATCTGCCGGATGTGATTCGCACTCGGCCCTCTACGAAAACGATCAGCCAACCACTGGTCGGTCATTCGCACACATTTATCGTGCAAACCTACCGGCAGAAAGAGGAGGGCGATACCATCTTTTTACAAGTGATCTCTGCGGAGGGTACGCATCGGCTCGTCTTACCGGCGATGGTTGCTGACACTATTGCTCGGCAGCGGGACTCGCTGACGAAGCGGTCGCGTAGCAAGGCACAGAAGGCAAAGATGGAAAAAGCGATGGAAGACGGGTTTGTGCCATTTGCCAAGAAGCAGGGCTAGTTGCCTGTCAGGAGTGATAAGTAAGTATTGACACATCAGGAGGGAGGGTTTATAATATAAACATGATTAAGGAAGTCAAGAGGAAAGACCGGAACGGGAACGTGAGGACTGTGGAGCTTTTGCTCGATGGCTCTGAGTATGTGGGTGCCATTCGTGGTGGAGCGCCGGTCAAGATGATGTCGGGGAATTTTCTGAGGCCGGTTGTTGCGACTGGCTCTGGCTTGTCCATCGATGCGGCTGTGATGGCAACAATGGTTGAATTTGAAGGGAGGAACTAGATGGTTCATGAAACGAGAACAGCGAACACAGTGGCAGAGGGCATCGACAACATGGTTGATGCGATGAAGCGCGATTACATGGATTGGAGCGAAGGGACTCGCAGGCTCGACCCTGACCGAATGGATTCGTTATTCGTAAACGGCAACCTCGATGCAGAGTTTTGCCATGGATTTCGTGTCAGTGCTGGAACCAAGTATGCGCGAGTGTTCAGCCGGAACTCTGTGCGGGCCTTCGTGGTTTTGGTGGACAATGACAAAAAGTTTCGCCTGGGTGACATCTTGAAGCCAGCAGGGTATTCGGCCCCAGCCCGTAATGCTGCTAGGGGCAATGTTCTGGATGGTGGATATAACATCAACTGGACGGGTCCACTGTATCTCAAATAGAAGGGGAGGACGCCAACGGCGAATGCAGCCAGCTTTCGGGCTGGCTGTTTTGCGTACTGGGCAGGTTTGTGGTCAGTGAAGATTTTAGATGTTGACCTTGCGTCCGGTAATTGATACTCTCTGTATGTGATTGATTTTGGTTATTCTCTGGACTACAAAGGATGGTAAGAATGACAACAACAGAACATATCCGCGCCCTTGTCGCCGAAGCCCCACATGCTGTAGGTGATTATGTCAAGTATGGGGCTTACAGCCGCGAGGCTCGCGTGCTTGCCGTGTCGCGTAAGCGAGGCAAGTTTAGCTACGACCTTGAGGTCTGCGACCCACAAGGATCGCCGATGTTTATTTTGTGCGGGTATAAGGAGGCTTGGATGGGAGAGGGAGGTGCTGAATGAAGTTGTTGACCAAGGCCAATCGGAGAGAGTTGCCAGCTTTGTATGCTACGGACAAGACAGGTGTTGAGCCAAAGGCGGTGGTGAAGTTTTTTGACCCTTGCGGCTCATGGTCTTGGTACGCGGCTGAGTTCGATGGGGACGATACGTTTTACGGGTTGGTGGATGGGCATTCGGTTGAGTATGGATACTTTACGTTGTCGGAGCTTGAGGGTTTTCGTGGGCCGCTTGGAATAGGCATAGAACGCGACCGGCATTTTACGCCAAAGTCCCTGCATTGGTTAAAGGATTGTGCGGTTGAGAGACGGGTTGGAGGGGGATGAGATGCGGAAGATTTTATACCTCGATATGGATGGCGTGTTAGTGGATTTCATGTCTGGAGCGAACAAGCTGTCGCCCTCGGTGCGGCGGCGATTCGCAAATCGGCTCGACAAGGTTGCTGGGGTGTTCGGGCTAATGGAGCCGATGCCTGGGGCCGTTGAAGCGTTCGCGGAATTGTCAACCCTCTTTGATGTGTATATTCTGTCCACGCCGCCTTGGGACAATGCGTCTGGATGGTCTGACAAATACGCATGGGTGCATTCGCATCTGGGAGAGGCGGCGCACAAACGCCTCATCCTCACACATCATAAGAATCTGAATCGTGGCGATTTTCTAGTTGATGATCGGCTGGCAAATGGGGCAGATCGTTTCGAGGGTGAGCATCTCTTGTTCGGGTCTGATGCGTATCCGGATTGGAATAGTGTGCTTGAGTACCTACGCACGAAGGCGTAACAGAAAGGCGCAATAACAATGACTACTGCCGCACAGATTGCCAGTATTACCGAGTTTATCGCCGACGCCACCGCCGCCCTGACTGATCCGGCTATCAAGGCTAACCCGATTCTCGCGGCCAGCATTAACGACGACATCGCCGAAGCCAAGCGCCAAATCGCTGGGCTTGAACGAGCCGACTATCTCCAGGCCACGGAACACTTCGACAACATAGGCTAACGAACAGAGGAGGAACGATGGGAAAAATGAAAGCAGTCGGCATGGATGAGCAGCAAGCAGCGAACACTAGGGCGACATTGCTTGAGGAGGCGGCATGTGAGTTGGTGGAGTCGTATCGTCTGCGCTCAGGACAGCAACGCGCACTGTCTGCGCTCCAGAAGGACATCTTGAAAGAGGCAGTAGAAGGGTTGGAGGTGCTTACGGCTATTCCGCCTCGGATGTTTGGGCCGGTGCTTCGGTATGTGGTGCAGGGCATCAAGCCTGGGCATTTCTTGTCGGCAGTTATTACAAACGACCTACGCGAATCGGTGGCGAGGGCCGACGATGAGAATCAAGCGGCGCTGGGGTCATGGGTGCGGCTTTTCCACGATTTTACTCCTGCGTCATGTTGGGGTTCAGAGGACAGGCTCGATGCGTGGGTGAGCGATGGGATGCGGTTCCGTGGCCGGAGGTGAACATTTCCCGTCTGTGATGATATAAAGATTGACAGTCCGTGTGTCTTTTGTTTACAATCTTAACATGATGATGAAGAAAGCGAGAACGTTGACGTTGATGGCGGGTGGCCCAGCCAGTGGAAAAAGCACGACATTGCGTCGACTCTATCCTGGATTGCCGATTGTGGATTGTGACAAACATAAGGCCGCGCACCCAGATTATGACCCGAAAAATCCTGGCGCATTGCATCGTTGGTCAAGTCTGGAGGCGACGAAGGAGTTCAACGAGCGGCTTGCTGGCGATGTGGATTTCGCATTTGATGGCACAGGAACCAACGCCGAGAAATACGTGATGTTTGCAAATGCGGCTCATGCGGCTGGTTGGGTTGTCCGGTTGCTGTATGTGTCTTGTGACCTTAAGACTGCTCTGAAGCGGAATGCTGAGCGGGAACGAGTGGTTGAGGAGAATGTAGTGCGAGACAAGTATGCGTCCATCGCCGCGAGTTTTGAAATCGTGAGTCGGTACGTTGATGAGGTTGTTGTTGTTGATAATTCAAAATAGGCGCACATCACATATTAGGAGGGATGCCATGGGATTAGATCAGTGGGCGACAGTACGACCGGAAGGCATGGAAGAGGACAAGGAGATCCGCGTGTTTTCGTGGAGGAAGCATCCGAATCTTCAAGGATGGATGGAGCGTTTGTGGCGAGAGCGTGGAGGGACGGGCGAATTCAACCAAGAAAAAGTTGAGTTACGGGATGATGATTTGGTGGCGCTAGAAAAGGCTGTGTTGAATGGCGGCCTTCCAGACACGGTGGGGTTCTTCTTTGGGCAGAGCGCCGACGACGAATATCTGAGCGACGACCTCCAGTTTGTCGGTCGTGCGAGGGATGCGGTTGCAAGTGGGCATCAGGTGTTCTACGCCAGTTGGTATTAGACAGGAGGGCATATGGCTGTTGATATTTTAGTTGGCTCAACGAGAAAAGGTGAACGGTCGAGAGAGGAGGCGTGTCTAGTCTGCACGACATCGGACACGGTGTTCGGCCCTCTCTTTGCGTCGCTTGAGGAAGCGGAAGCGTTCCTTTTTTGGCTCGCGCCCATCGACCCTCGTGACATTACGCCACAGCAGCTAGAGGGTCAGGTTAGCGAATTTCGTTTCTACATTTCGGAGAAAGTGGAAGAGCGAGAGAGGGAAGGGGCGTATTACGACTGCACAGGTTGTGGCGGGAAGACGGAGAGTAAGAAGCATCCTGAAAGTGTATACGAGCTTTATCCAAGCCCAGAGTTGACGCCAGAGGAAAGGCTCTGTATCGATTGTTGGAATAAGGCGGTAGCGGATAACTTCGAAGCGGGGGTTTGAGATGAAGCGATTGTATCTGGTGAGGGGTCTGTCGGGAAGTGGGAAATCGACAGTCGCACGGGCGTTGGCCGTTAGCGTTCGCGGTGGAGAGGCGATTGAGGCTGACGAGTTTTTTGTCGGTGAAGATGGGATCTATGTGTTCGACGGATCGAGATTGCCAGAAGCTCACCAGGATTGTTTATCTAGGGCGCAAGACCTTATGGAGATGCCTGGTATTAAGTTGGTGGCTGTTGCGAATACCTTCAGCCAGCGATGGGAAATGGAGCCGTATATTCATTTGGCCGACAAGCTTGGATGGACGGTCACGGCCATTGAATGCACTGGCGATCATGGCAACGTCCATGATGTGCCAGAGAACGCCATTCAACGTATGCGTGACCGCTGGGAAAGTGTCCAGTCTTTTGTCAGTGATGATAGATAATGTTTGACTGGTCGGGATTGAGGGGATACAATGTTCCCAGAATGAAGAAAGGAAACAGCGGCAACGCAGGCATCAATTAAGGTGGCGGGAGGAGTGGACTAAGGGATGAGTATTGACCGAGCCGAATGGAGAACTCGACGAAATCTTGCTATTTCTAGGGCTTCGGCATTAGAGACATTGCGGTTAGTCCATGCGAGCAATGTGCGTCTGCGGTTGCCGTACGTATCCATTGAAGATGATGGCGGGGTTATTGAATTGCATCGAACTCTTGAAGCGGCAAGAAATCGGGTTGCTTCTGTATCAATGTTCAACGCGCCGGAACTTACGGGTAGGCCACGAAGCCATCCTGCGTCGGCAGTGTCTGCATTTCTTGTGGAGGTGTTCCTTGGATAATCAGCGGGTGAATGTGCCGCAGCAGATTAAGTTGGCTCGACGGGTATCGACGCCATTGATTGCGGTAGCAACGCCAGACCAGCATGGGATGGTTCGGGATGTGGCGAGGAGCTTTAATGGGAACGCTCCTCCGATATTGTCGTGGGATTCAGCTAGGGGTGTTGAGGCGCAGAATGAAGCAGGGCGGCAGATGTTGATCGAGCGAGAGATTGATGCGCCGATGCTTCGTAATCCACAAGCCGCACTCGCTGCCACGGAAGCGATGGCACCGAGGACGATGCTCCTGTTACTGAAT
>Ga0208182_1000704_pt1 | contig 19475 bp, 27 predicted proteins | sample MalvireepMed_906_FD_184248 | JGI IMG/M metagenome (GOLD analysis project Ga0208182, IMG submission 184248) | Marine viral communities from the Global Malaspina Expedition - Malaspina viral metaG DeepMed_906 (SPAdes) (version 2) | ecosystem: Environmental > Aquatic > Marine > Oceanic | place...
GTTTATTTCTTTTCTTACATCATTTACGCTATAGGCTAAAGCCCACATGCCAGCAGCGATAGCAATTAAAAGAGCTGAGCGTATATAGGGGGCTAAAGTTTTAAAAATATTTGACGGGATTTTCGTCTTCATCTGTATCTTCCTTTTTGTTTAGCTGTACTAATATTTTGGAAATAATATCACTCCGAACAATGTCTTCATAATCCAGTCTACAAACACCAACACTCGGGATTTCCGAAAGCTTTTTCATGCATGTATATAACCCTCCTTGCTGACCACCTAAGTCTGACTGTCTTAAGTCTCCATTGATGACAGCCTTTGATCTCTGTCCTATCCTCGTAATGAACATTTTAATCTGTTCAAAAGTGGCATTTTGTGCCTCGTCTAAAATCATAAAACACCCGTGAAAGTTTCTACCCCTCATATACTCTAAAGGACAAAGCTCAATGATGTTCTTTTTTCTATACGCTTCTACTGTCGCTTTGGTTAGATATTTATTCATCTCCTCAAGTATAGGTATTAAATAAGGGTTTATCTTTTCCACTAAAGTTCCGGGAAGATGGCCTAAACCCCTACCGCTTTCCACTACGGGGCGAGTAATAATAATCTTATCTACTTTCTTTTCTATAAGGTATTCACAGGCCATTCCGACAGAAACGCTAGTTTTGCCTGAGCCAGCAGGGCCAGAACAAAAAGTCACGTCGGACTTGTTGATAAACCCCATATAGTTTTCTTGGTTCCGTGTCTTAGGTCTTAATATTTTTCTTCTTTGTCTTGTTGTTCGTGGCTTCTTCTGGTTGCGTTTTGCCATTAATTATGCTCAGTTAAAGGTTTATATTTCAGTAATTCTTAGTTGTTCTTGGAGTTCTTCTTGGCACGCAGGACAAAGCCCTACGTTATCCCCTTCGTGGAGACCTTCTTTATGTTGGCCTATTAAAAGTGCCTGTAGGATTATACTTTGTCTTATTTTAGTGTCCTCCACCAGATTGTCTAGCGCAGGAATACTAAGAGAGGGTAATGGTTTTTCCTTATTCAGTTCCATAAAAGAGCAAACCGTAAGAGCTATATTAGCTACTGATAGAAATATAATTAAATAGACCGCTTTTTTAGGTGTCATGTTATCTCCTTTCATTAAAAGACTGTGCCGACCCTGTTGAAAAATTAAACGTGTGAACTTTTCCAACCCCCATCATTATAGGGGTGTTGGGTGTTGTTATCCTCACATACCTGCGGTCTGCGGATACGATAGGAGATACGGACAGGCTGGCCCCTTGTGGAAGTATGCTGATTTGAGGGTGGTATCCTACAGCTCTTCGCCCTAGCACTACCGAAAACCTACCGTCTTCAACGGCGTGTTTCCTATCTCTTGCCAGCTCCCTAGTGGCAGGAGTGTCTGTGAGGCTATTAAGTTTTTCTCTGAGGGACAGCTCTCTTTCTTTCGGAATGTATCTATCGACCTCTAACATTATTCTCTTCATCTCTATTTCGGGAGTTTTATTGGATTGCATGGCTATCTTAATCCCCTCCCTCATCCACGGCTGAGCCTGCCCATTCCTCACAGCAAAAAGCATTATATCAATAGAGTCCTTGACAAGAAGCTTGGCCTGCTCAACCTTCCCTTGATTGTGCAGGTTGTGAGCCTGAATCATTTTAAGCTGAACAGTGAGTCTTACCTGTTCCTTGCTTTGTGGTTCTTGTGCGACTAGAGGAGTCGAAAACAAAACCATCGCCAAGAGGATTAAAGATTTCTTAATTATACCTATCATACAAACAGCTCCTTGATAACTTTGCCACTGTTGGCAATCTTCATAGGTCTTCCACTATTGCTAGTAAAGGTTGTACTCAAAGAAATACCTAGCGCTTTGCAGACAGATGCCATAACATCCTGAGATGTATAAGGGTCTGTTATAACCTTGGTGCCATCATCGCTTGTTGCTCCTACTGCAATGCCGCCATTCATGCCTGCTCCACCAACCACGACGCTCCAACTACGAGCCCAGTGATCGCGACCGGCGTTTCCATTGATACGAGGAGTACGGCTGAATTCACCCATCCAGATAATAGCCGTATCTTTTAACAACTCTCTTTGTTCAAGGTCTTCAACCAGCGCACTCATCCCTTGGTCGAGTACGGGTAGTTTATTGTCTTTAAGTGTCGGGTGGATATTTTGGTGATTATCCCATCCTCCTAAATTAACTTCAATAAAGGGAACTCCAACCTCGACAAGCCTTCTTGCCATTAGGCAGCCCTTACCAAATCCATTATCTCCGTATCTTTCTTTAACGGGTTCAGGTTCGCCTGCAATCTTAAAGGCCTCCATCTGCTCGCTTGTAAGAAGATTAAACGTTTGCTTTAATACCGACTGGTGATCCTTAGCAAGAGAGCCTCTTTTCTGATTAATGAAATTACTTTCTATGAGGTCAAGAGCATAAGCTCTCTGTATAAGTCTTTCGTCCACCTTCATATCTAGGTTTCTTATTCTACCATCACTATTGACAGAAAAGGGATTATATTGGGCGCCAAGAAAACCTGCCCCCATACTACCTCCTCCGACAGTAACAAACTGAGGTATTTCAATATCGTCTCGTCGCAACTGATGAGACAGCAAAGAGCCATAGCTAGGGTGTTCAATAGATGGGTTAGGAACATAGCCCGTATGCATATAGTATCGTCCTCGCATATGGTCTGCCTCGCGAGTACTCATTGATCGAACAATAGCCATGTTGTGCATCTGCTTGGCCATCAACGGCATGTGCTCGCAAATCTGGACATCTCCTGTTGTGCCAATTGGTCTAAACGGCCCTCCAGTTGCGGCGTTTGGTTTTAGATCCCAAATATCCATAGTAGACGGCCCTCCACCCATCCATAGCAGAATGGCGGATTTCCCATTTTTCTTTATCTCTTCCTGATTAGCCTTTAGGGTTTGGAGAAGCCCAAGGACACCAGCGGTGCTCGTTAAAAATTCTCTTCTTTTCATTATAACTCTTCCTTTAAATTAAATAATTAATTCTTGTCTTACTTTACCGCCGTCTATGATTTCAATAGGTCTATCTCCGGGAGCCATTAGTTCTTTATCTGCGACAATACCTAGCTGGTTATATATTGTTGTAGCCCAGTCCTTAACAGTTAGAGCATCTTCTTCTGGCTCACTAGCTGTGGCATTAGACTTGCCGTAGACTATACCTCTCTTGACTCCTCCTCCAGCCATAACAACACTAAACACTTTAGGCCAGTGATCGCGACCAGCGGTAGCATTAATCTTAGGGGTGCGACCAAATTCAGAAGCCATACATACAAGTGTTGAGTCAAGCATACCTCTATCATCTAGGTCTGAAATAAGGGCGGCGAAACCTTGGTCAAGAGCTGGAACCTGACTTTTGATTCCCGCCTCAATGCCATTATGCATATCCCACCCGCCGTAGGTTAGTGTAACAAACCGAGTGCCAGCTTCAACTAAGCGTCTCGCAAGTAACATTCTTGCTCCCGCAGTATTACGCCCATACCTATCGCGAGTAGCAGCGTCTTCTTTATTAATATCAAACGCTTCTCTAGCCTTATGGCTATTAATTAAGCTGTATGCTCTATCATAGAATGTATCGACGGCATCGAGTGAGTCTGAATTTTCTTTATTAGCAAAGCGATCATTGACAGTAGCTAGAACCTTCTGCCTCTTGATAAACCGATCATCATTTACTCCATCTGGCAGGTTTAAATCGCGCACCCTGAATCCGTCGCTGGCTGGATCTGCCCCAAGGCCAAACCCAGAATATGAACTACTTAAATAACCAGTTCCAGCGTATTCATTAGGGGGGCTAGGAATGCAAACATAAGGAGGGAGGTTTTTTCGTGGGCCAAATTCATGTGATACTACAGAACCTATGCTTGGATACTGGAGGGCTGGACTAGGACGATAACCAGTAAACATATTGTGCGTCCCTCTTTCATGAGCCGCTTCACCATGAGTCATTGATCGGCAAATCGCAATCTTATCAGCTATCTTTGATGTGTTAACCATCATCTCATTAAGTCTTATTCCGGCAACATTAGTTTGAATACTGTCCATCGGCCCACGATATTCAATTGGAGCGAAGGGTTTTGGGTCCCAAGTCTCTTGGTGGGCAGAGCCGCCGGGAAGGTAGATAAAGATGACACTTTTTGCTGGCCCTTCCCTGCTCTCATAAAACTTCTGGTCGCCCCGAACCTCTAGGGCTTGTAGAAAGCCTAAAACGCCAGCGGTACTCGTTAAAAACTCTCTTCTTTTCATCGCGAACTCCTGTTCATTCTTTGTCTCATATACTCTCTGATTGCTTCTCTTTCTTTCTCGTCTAGTTTTCCATCATTGTTTTTGTCAAACTTACTGATTATCTCTTTGTATCGAGATTCTCTGTCTGGAGAACGATTATCACTAGACGACCTACTGCGTGATGGACTATCACTAGACGGTCTGCTGCGTGATGGAGGTCCGAAGCTAGGGGTTCTTCCATCAAAGCCACGAGTGGGCTTGCTATGGGGAGGTCTAAAGTTAGGAGTTCTTCCATCAAAACCGCTGGGAGGTCTGCCGTGAGGTGATGGACGGTCTGCTTTACAGCATCCGGGCTTACACTTACAGCCTTTTTTACAATCACACTTACATGCACGACCGCATTTTTTACAATCTTTACAGGATGCCACCGGAGGCTTGCCTTTTTTGGGGGCAGCAACAAGGCTCATTGGAATCATGAGCATTACGGCGACGATAGATATTACATTTCTTCTTTTCATCTTCTTCTCCATTCATGTTAAAAAATTAATTAATGTTTTTCGCTTTAGTATTTAACACCTGAAAACCACTTTAGTTTCTCCAAGATGCTATTACTTTACCTGCTAACCAAGATATTCGTGAAATAATAGCAAACATCACAATAACTAGAAATGTCTTCATTTTCTTACCTTCTTGTTAATCTATTTCTGTCTTCTAACGCTATTATCTCTCTATTATTTAGTTCTGAATCATAAGACGTGTGAGTGGTAACTATCCATTTAACTGATATATGTCTTATTATATCGTGTGTAAAGTCTTGGTATATACACACCCACCCTCTTTTAGTTTTTGCGAGAGCTGTGTGGATAATTCGTGGCTGTTTAAGGTTATTGTTTTTAACAACCACATAGTCTCTTACTACGAACCCAGAGCTCTGCTTGCTCAACCCTGTTTTTTGTCTTGTGTTGGGGTCTAGCGCTGGAACAAGAATAGAATCTCTCCATTCCCACCAGACATACTGAACTATCCTTAGTTTAATTTCTCCTGTTTCATCATCTATTTTATATACATTGTTTATTTCAAGGTAGTCACAAGAGTCGTATATTACAAGCCTTTCGGGACTGCCTGACGAAACCAAAGCAATCGAAAAGACCGCTAAGGCAATCGCGCACAACCTCTTTATAACACCCGTCATTCCTCGCCTTGAACTTCGGGATCGATAGGAACACATTTCCCACCCCTTTCCACATATCCTTCATTACAGTTAGGTGGATAGCCCGCCTTTTCATCAGACTCAGATTTGTATCTTACCCGAAGATCTACCGCCTCAATAAGACTAAGACCTTCTGTGGCCTTGCTCATGCAAACAGCATATCTTTGTTTCTTGTCGGGATATTCTTTATTCATAGTACTATCACCCATGCAGCGTGACATGAAATCGCTTTTATCTTCATTTTCTTTGGTGTTTGGTATTGGCATTGGTTTCTCCTAAATTATGCTTGAAAACTACTTCCACAGCCGCAAGACTTAACTGCATTTGGGTTGTTAAAAGTAAAGCCCCTCTGTGAAATATCATTATAGTAGTCTATCGTAGTTCCATCTAAATATAGGGCGCTTTTCCTATCTACAATAATATCTACACCGTGCTGATGAGATATTGTATCTTTTTGTTCGTCATATTCATGACTCACAGTAAGGTTATACTCAAAGCCAGAACAGCCACCACCCTTTACTCCAACCCTAAGGTATTTTTCTTCATTCTCTTCAATACATGTCTTGGCTTCAACAGCCGCCGCTTCTGTTAATGTAATTGTCATAGTATTAACTTTGCTTCTCCCTCTAATAAATATCTTGGGCGTCCACCGTTGTCCACCCTTTGTGTATTTTTATCTATCCCAAAATGATCGAACAGAGTTGCCTGAAGGTCAATTGGCCCAACAGGGTTCTCTATTGGGCTATATGATCTGTCTGCCGCACCAATTGTCCTGCCAGATTGGTATTCTCCGCCAGCCATAAGCATGGGGGTAATTGAGGGCCAGTGATCTCTACCCGAGTTTGCATTGAACTTGGTTCTTCCAAACTCACCAGTAACAACAAGAATAATTTTCTCATTTAATCCACGATCCCAAACATCTTGTAGGAATCCAGCTATAGCCTTATCAATTGGGGGAACTTTAGTTTTCATAGCTGTAGAGATATTGCTATGCATATCCCATCCACCATAAGTAAGGGTTATGAAACGAGTTCCATATTCCGCAAGCCTTCTAGCAAGAAGTAGCTGCGTTCCTATGGAGTCAGACCCATAAAGAGCTTTTGTCTTTTCGTCTTCTTTATCTAGATTAAAAGCGTCCTTGGCAGACCCAAGAATTACGTCATAGGCTTGGCTCTTGTAAAACTGTGAGGATTCTGCTCCGTCACCAGAAACTCTCGTTGCATCAATAGCATTTAGTAGACTCTTTCTATTGGTAAATCTGTCTATTTCTATTCTGGGTGTGAGGTTGTCTTTGTTAGACGGATCAAATGGCTTATATGCTCCTCCGAGCCAAGAGCCTTCATCCCCTTCTATTTTGCCTTGCTTGACATAAGTGGGCACACCATTTTCTGGATTATTAGTTCCATAACAAGCGGATATAACAGACCCAAAAGAAGGATGCTTTGCCATAGAAGTAGTGGTTCTGTCTGGGTTATAATGTCCGGTCATCATAAAGTGCGTTCCCTGTCTATGGGAAGAGTCTTTATGGCTGAAAGAATTTACTACGTTCAGTTTGTTCGTATGCTTGGAAAGCTCTTGCCAATCAGCGCCAAGAGAGATGTTAGTTTTTGAATCATATATCCTGCCGTTTACTGGTTGCCATTCTGAGGGGGTGTTATCTAGTGGGGCGTGGAATGTCTCAAACTGAGTTGGGCCTCCCCCAAGCCATAGCCATACCACTGTCTTGTCTTTGTATGCGACAGCTCCGTCTTGTGAAAAAGCATAATCTGACAGGCCAACAGCACTCATTCCAGCGCCGATACTTCCCGCCCTAAGAAAATCTCGTCTATTGAACATAAAATCTAACATAATTGCCCACCCTTTCGTTAATATTTTGTTGATTGTGTAAGTGTTACTGGTGTCCCTCTGTATGGGACAAAATCGTTATTTGTATTTGCGTATGAGAACGTTGCCTCTACGTTTCCTCCTCCCGTATCTCCACCAGAAAACGATATTCCGGTAAGATAGTTTTTCTTGCCCAAGTCTATAACAAACTTGCTTGATTCCTGTCCCATTACAATCTTTATCTCTCTATCTGGAGTAGGGAAAGTCCCCATAAAATTGGTGTCTTTGATTAGTATGTTCTGCTCTATAGACTTCCTTACTATCGCAGTGATTTCACACGTAATACCAATTGGGGTTGTTATATACCTCCATTTGTTTTGTTCGGTTGGTAGCGATGTTTGATTAGAACCTCTCCATTTACCAACGTCTGACATTTCACCATAGTCAAACGCGGCATTTATAGATATAGATTGAACCGAGCGAGCAACATCGACTCCCTCATCATTTTCTACATCAACGACACTTTTTACCTCACTAGGCAGTATAAACTCTTCGTTCTCTACGTCTAGGTGTTGTCTTTTGAATATCGTTCCAGTTAGCGGGGTTGCTATTGGGGCTGCCGCTGAGCCAGCTTTGATTAGATTTCGAGTAACAAAACTCAGGTTTTCAGTCATTCTACCGTCTACGCTAATTTCGTATGATACCTCAGTGAGCAGACAATGTTTTAGCGTTGTGCTTTCTATATTTCCCGACAGATCATCTGACCCGTAAGCCACCTCTATTGAATATTCTTTGAGTAGAGATGATGAATCCCATCCAGATGTACCTAAGTTTCCGTTTTTGAGTATATAGGCATTTGCATAGCTCGTAACTGAGGTTGGAGCATAGAAGGGGAGGGCAGCCGTGTTTACTTCTCGCTGTATCGAAATAGTAATTTCTGGCTTAGAATATAGGCTTCTTTGTTGCTGGGTTCTTCCTGTGTCAGATATGCCTGTGGCGTCGGCAGAGTAGTCGATGCCCACCGCCTGAACGTTTTGAAGGTAGGTACCGTCAACGTAAACAGCTTGACACGCATAAAATATTCTGTTATTGTCTGGCATAGTGTGGCCTTAAATTTTAAAAGTCGTCTACTAAGTTTCCTACCGAATACTCTGTCACTCTGGTTTCAAAGAAATTTTTGCACTTTTCTAAATCAATTATCTCGCTCATCCAAGGAAATGGATTTTGTGTATCTTCAAAGGGAGAAGGGATATTTAAATTCCCGAGCCTTCTATTTGCTATATATTGAACATAATCAATAAACATGTCTGAGTTTAATCCCAAAATACCGTTTGGTAAAACATCTCTAGCGTAATCCAGTTCAAGCTCTATAGCCATTTCTATTTGTTCGATGGTTTCCTTCTCAAAGGCTTTTGTCCAGACCTTTGGGTTGTCTTCTCTGATTCTGTTGATAAGCTTAGTTCCAAATTCAATATGAAGACTCTCATCCCTAAGTGTATACTGTATCTGTTCACCAACTCCGGGAAGTTTATTTTGCCTATTAAAAGAGAGAAGCATAGCGAATCCAGAGAAAAAGAAAATACCCTCGCATATAACATAGTATGTAATCATATTACGCAAAAATTCTCTTTTGCCTTCTATCGTATTAATATTAAATTCGGGTCTATTAATGTCAGTGGTGATGTTCATTAGGAATTCATCCTTAGCTTTAATACTAGGGATTGAATTATACGCCTCATACACTTCATTGATGTCGAGGTTCAAAGAATCACAAATATAAACCACCGTCAGGTTGTGTAGGCTTTCTTCGTAGGCCTGCCTTAAGATATACTGGCGGCACTCTGGGTCTGTAACAAACTTAAACACAGAAAGTAATAGGTTGTTCGCAACAAGAGATTCGCTTCCGGCAAAAAAACCAAGACATCTTTTGACGACTAGCTTCTCGTCTTCGGATAGTAGTTTAGACTTCCATTGCTCTATATCCTTAGCCATTGAAACCTCTGTGGGCATCCAATTGTTTGCCGCTCCATCTATAAACAAGTCCCAAGCCCATTTATTAACATGGGGTAAAATCTGATTAACAACAGCAACCTTGTCTGATATGATTTCCTTAGTTTTTTTCATCTTCTTTTATTCTTTCAATTATTTGAAATACTAGGTCTTTCACCTTTTCTAACTCCTCAGGCGTTAGTTCAACTATATATTTTAACGGTGAAGTGGGTGACTGCCTGAATTCTTGAAATATCATTGACAGCTTTCACAGTCTGGATCTGTAATTAAACAGGCCTTGACCTGACTTAAGTCCTCCTCTAAAACAACATCCTCCTCTGGGGTGACTCCCTCCGTCGAGTCGGTTTGTTCAGTGGTGCTTTCTATAGTTGATTTTTCAACCCTAGTCGCTGACTTTCCTCTTAAATAGTATGTAGACTTTAGCCCACTTTCCCAAGCCTTGAAATATAGATCATTCAAATATTTCAAACTCTCGAACTTGTTATAGAGATTGAGAGATTGACCCATATCTATCCACTTTTGTCTTTCTGCGGCGGCTTCGATTAAGATGTCGTAATTAATATCAAAAGCGGTTTTGAACTCCCTTTGAATATCTTCATCTATATCTAACAGCATTACGTCCCCATCCGCTGTCTTAAGGGCGTCTATTAGTTCCTGACACCAAATCCCTTTTTTCTTGGCCATTGCAACAAAGTGCTCATTAACCATAGTGAACTCACCGCTAAGGGTGGAGTACACATAGAGAACAGAATAATCTGGCTCTATTGATTGAGAACATCCTTGTATATAAGAGATGGTTGCCGTAGGAGCAATTGCCATCACATTACTGTTTCTCATCCCATGCTCAGCGACTAAAAGTCTAACCTCGTCCCACTCTTCAATCGTTTCAAAGTCCTCTTTTTTATACACATTTTCTGGGCTATGCTTCTCTCTCTGGTTCATTAGGTCGCAATATGTATCTATAGGGAAATTGCCGTTATCCCATTCGGAACCCTCAAAAGAGGGGTATGCACCCTTTTCTTTGGCTAGTAAAGCAGAGGTTTTGATGGCATGAAACGAGATAAACTCCTGTATTTTACCGCATATAAGCACGGCATCCTTTGAATTATAGGGTATTCCTAGCTTATGTAGAATATCATGAGTTCCCATTATCCCTAAACCTACAGGCCTGTGCGAAAGGTTTGATTTTTCAGCCTCTTTTGTCGGGTAGAAATTTAGGTTTATAACATTATCAAGGCCTCTGACTGCCGTCTCCACTGTCTGTTGGAGCTTCTTCCAGTCAATAGTTCTTACTTTCAGATGGCTAGCAAGATTAATACTTGCTAAATTACACACGGCAGTTTCACCAACGTCAATGACCTCTCCCTCATAATATTCTGTAGGCTTGGTGTGTAGGAAAATTTCTGTACACAAGTTGCTACTGTGAACAACGCCTTTGTGTTTATTACTGTATCTGATATTTGAAGAATCTTTAAAAGTGATCCAAGGGTGTCCAGTCTCATATAGAGCCGTGAGAATCTTTTTCCAGAGCTCTTTAGCATCTACAACCCTAAAGTTTTTAATATCTCCATCGTTAGCCATCTTTATATATTTCTTATAGACTTTAGTAAACTCTTTACCATAAGTCTCATGTAGTTCTGGGCACTCCGCAGGGTCAAACAGATACCAGTCTCTTTTTTTAGAAACTGCAACCATAAATTCATCACATACCCATAGGGCTGTGTTCATGTCGTGACATCTGCGTCTATCGTCGCCAGTGTTTTTTCTCAGCTCTAAGAAGTCGTCAATGTCTAGATGCCACGGCTCTAGATATGAGCAGCCAGCGCCTTTTCGTTTACCCCCCTGATTAACGGCAACGAGAGTGTCGTTAAATATCTTGAGCCACGGAACAAGGCCAGAAGAATTGCCGTTTGTCCCTTTGATATAACCTCCCGTAGCTCGAATAGAAGACCAGTCCACCCCAAGACCTCCAGCATACTTTGATAACCTAGCCTGATTATGTATTGTTCCAAAAATACCATCAATGGAGTCATCGACAGTACTCAAGTAGCAAGAAGATAACTGAGACCTGTTTGTTCCGCTATTGAACAGTGTTGGCGTAGAGGGGGAATAACGAAACTCCGACATCATGTCGTACATTTCTATTGCTCTTTTTTCTTTGTCATCTTCTCCGACGCATAAGCCCATCGCCACCCTCATGTAGAAAGCCTGAGGGGTTTCCATTCTATTTCCGTCGATGTGGATAAAGTATCTATCGTAGAGCGTTTGAACGCCGAGATACTTAAAAGATCCATCTCTGGGTTGCTCTAGTTTTTCTGCTAAAGCGTCTAAATCATATAATAAAAGGGTATCACTGAGGCGCCCCTCTTTAACCATCGTTTTAATATTTTTAACGAACGATTTTTTGTATTGGTCTATGAATGTTTCACTCTCTACAGTTTTCCCAAAAACTTCTTTGTAGAGATTATTCAACAGCATTCTGGCTGCTACGTATGCGTAGTTTGGCTCCTTCTCTATTTTAGATCTTGCCGACAAGATAAGGGCTTGGTTAATCTCTGTGGTTGGTATTTTGTTATAGAGCTGTAGGCTGGCGTCTAAAACTACTTCACTGACAGAAACCTCTTCTAGCGAACCGCAGGCTCTTTCAACGCATTTATTAATTTTATCAATGCAAACATCTTCAAGTCTTCCGTTCCTCTTCTTGATTTTAATATTATTCGTCATGATCTCACTGTGGCTAAAGAATCTAAAGGTATAAAAAAAACGACACTTATAAAAACAGAGAACAGAGCAAGTAGCTCTTGATGTTCTCTGCGCCTTTCGGCGGGTCGGAGTGAATGTTGCTAATCTGCTTTGTAATAAAGCTAGACTTTAGTAATCCCCGAACATTTTATTATAAGTATCGTTGTTGATATTTGCAAGCCCAAAAAGGCCTTACACAAGATTAAGCCCCGAAAAAGCTGCTCTTGTTTTCATCGTCCTCTGAGGTTGCTTCCGGCTCCGGTTCTGGTTCCGGTTCCGGTTCCGGTTCTGGAGCTGGTGCTGGCTCTGGGGCATTTTTTTCTACCCCAAGCTCTGCTGCCATCGAAGTAAAAACCTCAATAAGTTCACTCTGAGACTGATGTCCCAGAATTACCTTGTCCAGCATCGCCCGAATAACTTCTTTATCTGTCATTTTAATCTCCTTGATTATTTCCATGAATCGCTTGCAATATTTTGTCAGCCATCGATAGCTGTGTTTGATGAAGCGAATCTTCTAGTTTATCTATCTTATTATCAATCTTTATCTCTATTCCGTCAACCTTATTTTCTAAAGAATCTAATCTTCTTGATATTGAATCATTAACTTTTTCTTCCAGCATAATAAGTTTACTCCCGTGTTTTATCACAGTGTGAAAAACCCAGCCTATGACGGGCAACGCTACGAGGCCCACTATTTGCGCTATATCATTGATGTCTGACCATTCCATAAGAGGTCTCCCACTGGTTATAAAAATAAAAGAAAAAAAAGAGGGGAGGGTTACTCCCCCCTTTCCGTGATTATTACATACCAGTAATTGGTGCATAGTCGAAGAAGTCACCACCGCTTGAAACGGTAAGGGTCACGAAGTCAACCTTCATAACTAACTCACCCGGAATTGCCCGAGTTGGGTTGGCTGCGCTATCAGCCGCCCTGTCAGTCGCATTGCCATCAGCAATATCCCACATGTAAGTGCCGTTAAGCGATGTAGGTGAAGCAGCAGCCGTACCAGCACTATTAAGCCAGTTGACACGCATGTTGGTAATCTTAGCGCCACTATCTAGCGTGTGATTCCAGCTAAACTGATTGTTTCTAAAGGCTGTTAAGAGCTTAGCTCCAAAATCGCCTCGGAATCGAGCGATAGGTAGCTTGTCGCCAGCGCCCATAAACAATAGCTTTGTGTTAGAAACACCAGAAAGGGTATCAGAGGAACGAGCAATAACGTATTTGCCCTCAGCTGAATAGCCAAAAGTACCGCCAGATAAGGCTTTAGCGACATTATAAATACCGCTAGCGCCAACGTTTGGTAGCACGCTAGAGTCGGTTGTGTTTGCAACAGCATCGTTAAGCTGAAGAGCTTTTGTAATAACGTCACCAGTATTATCATTATTGATAATGGTTCCGCCCTGTGTCTGCGACGAGAAGGCGCCGCCTGTAGTATTCTTCAAATGAGAATTTGAACTTGGAACTGCCATGATATATGACTCCTATGAATAAATCTAAAATTTTATAATCCAATGATTATCCACAAAGAGTCCGGTTCCTATCTTATATTACACAAATTATCTAATATTTTATAAGACTTTATTCTTATTCCATGAATTTTTGAGGTATTAAACATATCATAATGCCCCTGAGACAGAACGGGGAAACAGCTAATGATATTAACATCTAGATTTTCTTCTATTAGCCTTGAGCAGATTATATTATCAAGAAGGTCATCGACTACAGACCCTGTTCCTAGTATAATTTCATCTGCCCCATTTTCTCGCAGTAGAAGGCATAGTTCCGGTAAGAACTCATTATCGGCAAGCCTGTACTCTACTACTGGGCGTATTCTAATGCCCTTACCCTTACAAATTTCGTAACATATCTTGAAGTCTTTTCTTATAGAATGAAGGTTGCCGTCTTCTGTGTCATATCTATTGACAACTAAATCTATAGTTTTAACACCCCTACTTTGACATAAGAGAATCTCATGAACCCTTATCTTTGTCTCAGATATTCCGTAAGGGAAATCAATTATAGCGGAGAAATCGCAATGATCGCGTATAAATTCTTCTCCTATGCGGGGTATGAGTCCAGAAGGCGTGCATATTTGATCAATATTATTCGTGCTAGCTTCAAATATACACGCCAATATTTCAGTATACCTAGACTCGTCGCATAGTAGTTCTATTCTCATTTAAGCTTTTGTAATGCCTTCCAGCTTTATTGACACGCCGTCTAGCAGTCTCCCTACTGTAGCCATTTTCTTCTCCTATCTCGTTCATTGTCATTCTAGAGATATGTTTCTGCTCTAGTAATGTGCGGTACTCCTCGGGAAAATCCATAAGTACGACGTTTATGTTTTCTTGTTCTGGCCCACAAACATCAAATGGTATATTTGTGAACTCCCGTTTTTTCTTCTTCAAATGGTTTTTTATAGCAAAGGTTAACTGTTGATATAAATATGAGGTGAACTTGACTTTTCTCTCTGGGTCAAATTTTTTAAGACATTCCCACAGCGTTACAAGCCTCATAGATGATAGGTCGTCGGGATCGACAAACCTATTATATTTCGAGCAAACTTTATCCATAATTTTTTTATAATCAACACACTTAACGGCTTCATCAATACTTCTGTTCATTAGAACTCCTAATAATAATACCACCAATTTTTTGACGTAAATCTTCAAACTTATTTAAATCACTCAGATACGAATCGGTTAACGAATCTGCCATGATATAATCAATTTCTCCCATAGATGAAACAAAGATAGACCAAAACTGCTTGTTGTCCACCTGTAGTTTCACCGAGTCTATGGCTTCTTTGAGGTCAGGTGTTACTGACTCCATGTTGCTGATATGTTTAGTATCGGTTAAAATATTCTCTATATTTAGTTTAACCTCGGTAGAACCAAAAAGTTTCCCTATTCCTATAAAAAATGTATATCTTCCCATGACTTTTACTGACTCTACACCCTCTATGTCCTCTAGCTCCTCTAACACAGCGAATGTTATGTCAAAATTAGTGTATCCAAACCAACAATCCCACCTATTGGAGGGTTTTAGGCATGAATCTACTGAAAATGCTCCATATGGTGTATAAATCACACTTGGGCCCGGATCAAAAAATTTCACTGGGTGTTCACCCATTTCTTCTGGGTGGGAATTGGCTAATAGTATATCTTCTAAAGCCGATAACCCTGAATCATTTTCTTCATAAAACTCTTCCGTAAGTGCATTCCAGCTCTGCCAAGCTATTCTCTTAGGCTCACTCATAACTGCCTCCCGTTAATGGTTTTGTACTTAGCACAGCATATTATACACACTATTTGAACTTGACATCTGTTGGTCTTATGACTAATTCTGACTTTTCTGGTTTTTGCATAAGAGCCTTGTATAGTGTCATGAAAATCGCCAAGTCTTCATCGCCTATGTTTTCTGCTTGGTCACGTAACTTTTCTAGTATGCTATCCTCATATTCACCCGAGTTAATCTGAGACATCATAAAGGCAAAATTCTCTAAATCTGAACTAGAGTCTCCCCATCCACACTTAAATAAGACGCTACCTGTCTCTCTGTCAACGTAGCAGTGAAAATAGCATGACTCATGGGGCGAATCTTCTGGTTGTGTATGTTGATAGTATTCCAATATAATATTCTCCTAATTTTTCAAGGGTTTCTTCTGAAGCTAGACTTTCAGGGGTTCCAGCTCTGTGAAATCCATCTACGTATGGAAACTGTGTAAAATATACCACCTCGCACTCACCATCAGAAACTCTTCTAAAATCAGCTAAGGTTATATCTAGCCAGCCATAAGAGTGATGTAGATACTCTGCACATAATTTTTTAAGACACTCATCCACAGACTCTGAATACATATGTCTTGAGATGGGTTTATCTCCATCTGTTAGCAATGTATTTCTCTTCTTGTCAAAAGAGTTGAACTTATTGTTAAATGCTACCGGCAGTAGAGTCAGCTTAATCTTCATCTGCTTCTTTTTCTTCTGCTTCAGCGCCCTCTTGTGATTTTAAGTACTGGCTCTTGAGTTCTTGTACTATTTGAAAATTTTCACGAGACTCTTTAAAGGCTTCTAGCGATTTTCTAAACTCTTCAAAAACGTTAGGATGGTCTCCTACGCCAACGGAAGAATTCATATAGACCCTCATGGTTAGTGCTGACTCGTCCATCTTGGCTTTGTAATGTGACTCTGCGGCCGCAATAAAATCAATATTCATAACTACTCCCTCTGTATAAAAAAGAACCCGACGCATCGTGCGCCGGATTCGTTGTAATCCAACCTCTTAAATGCACTATTCCGTTGCGCGAAGAGAGTCACCAACAATCCATGCTACACCCATTGCAACAACGGTATTTGCGGTATCTTCTGGAATCCCTAACACATCGTTAAGAACTACAACAACAATTGTACCAATTGCCGCCCAGAATCGTCTCGACTTAACTAAAGTCTTGAGTTTATCGACCATTTTAAAATCTCCTATAAAAATATTGACTGACTCGCTATTATTCTATCATCCATACACAATAAAAGCAAGTCTAAAATACGTTATCTTTAAACTTTTTGGCAGAGTTTTGCCAAGAAAATTGCTTTGCTGTCTTAATACCCTCTATATTCTGAGGTAAGTCGCCCTCTTGTTTATTTTTGTGGATTTTCCTCATATGTTCGATTATCTGGTCTTTTTGTTGGTTTCCAATAGATGCCCATCTTCCATTGCCATGAAACCATACCCCATCCTCTGCTGACTCTAGATCTGTTATGTCTACAAGATTGCAGTTCGCGTCGTTACAGAATTCTGTGTGGGCAGAATAGTTAGTAGAGATAACATGTTTTCCACAGCTCATCATTTCTAAAAGCTCTAGGTTCCACCCCTCTGCCCTACTGGGAAAAACACCACAGTCGGCTTGTTTCATTATGTTGTATACGTCTACATGATTTTTTTGGCGAGGGATTATTCTTATTTTACCGCCAAGCTTAGAATCTTTATATAGGCTTATCCATTGTTGCTGCTGCTGAGGAGAGTAAAAGGGATTGTCGCACATCATCCATAGTTCGACATCATCATTAAACTCGAAGGCCGCATTAAAGCACTCAACAAGAATATCGTGACCTTTTCTTATTTCCCATTTTCCGCAATTAAAAAATATAGTTTGCTGGCGGGCGGAAGAAACCGGCACAAACATATCAGAATCTACACCTAGAGGAATCACCCGCACATCAATATCTAAATGATCTAACACAATTCCCTTTGCCCATTCCGAACAAACAAACAGCCTGTCGTTGTGAGACATGCTCCACAGCTCATTGTCGCTGAATGTATCCAGCTCGAATATTGGAAATCCTATATGCGTGCCTTTGCCTGTGTGGTGATGTATATCATTCTGATGCCATATTTTTACGGAAGGGCTATCTTCTAAATTTGGTCTATACATTATAGACTGAAGAAATTCACTACCATCTAAAGGTTCGGGTGTTCCTATCGGTATTAGCTGAACATTTTCCCCAGAAGACACTAGGTGTTTAATTATATTATAACTTGCTACTCCGTAGCCTAAATTATTTATTGGTGCAGTTATATTAATCATGCGTATGTTTCTCTGAAGAATGTCTCTACATTATTATAGGTGTGATATTAAAAATTCACACAAAATGGCTGGCTGTCGTCGTATACCATGATCGGCAAAGGTTTGGTGTGACACAAAATAGCTGGCCACAGCCATATACCATGCTCGGCAAAGGTTTGGTGTGACAAAAAGTCGATTAGGGATATAGTATAGTAACTAGGGTTTGACATAATAACTAATCCGATTTAATCATATAATACTGTTTCCAGTCATTAAAAACAAATATATCGCCGTGCCACCTAATATAGTCATTACTGTTGGGAAGAATTATATTGTTTTGACTTCCGAGAACGCCAATAAACCAACTAAAGGTTCCATAGCTTAATAGCTTATTCGTAAACCTCGATCCAAATTTAATTGTTTCTTGGGGCGAAGATTCATGTATGGCAAATCCGTATTTTTTACGAATCTTCCATACGCGAGGATCGTTAGGAGAATCTGAAGATATATATTTTGGCAAGTTCTTGTAGCTTGGGATGCTAAGAATAGCCTTTTCAAAATGCTCGATACAAACCTCCATGCCGCTTTTAGCAATATCACCAAGTCTGTAATGTATAAAGATACCCTCCTCGCTATCTTCAAGGAGTTTTTTGTGAAATATTTTATCTAGATTGGCTCTAATATATTTGGCAGCTATCGGCTCTTGAAAAAACTCACGGGGATGAATTCTAAAGTCTAGACTGTGTGAATCAGCAGGGTCGATGGCAAGAATGTCTGCTAGATTTGATGACCTAATAAGGATATGCGTTTTACTGTCGGCCTGTTCGGGATATTCCTGTGGGCTATCTATAGTGTCTAGCTTATTAAAATCAAAGAAATAAGGAAAAGTTCCTTGTATTGCGGGCTGGTCTTCACCGTACTGGTTCTTGAAAACTGGAGGACTACCCATTTCATCTGTAGAGTATTTTGCAAACGATAAACTTTTATTAAACCTAATTCCCAGTAGAGACTGGAAGCAGGCAGAGAATATATTATTGCACATCAGGCCAGAATTTGGCTCAATTATTATATAGTCCTTGCTGTGCATCTATATATAAAACCCAAAATGTGTTAAAGTGGAGGCGGCGGGAATCGAACCCGCGTCCTGTCTAGTTTCCATAGCAGTATCTACATTGTTAGTACGTTGTATTCACACAGCGAACAAGGTTATCCGATTATCGGAGTCAGATGGAGTACCATCATCTCACTATTACTTCAAGTCGTGAAGCCTCTATCTAAGCGCGACTTAGCCCGTTACCATTTGGGTGATAAGGCATGGTAAGCCTCAGCAGCTAGGCTGCGATTGCGAAACTAGGTTCAGCAATTAAAATTGTAATCGGCTTTTATACTGGCCATCCGATCAACCAGTCAATGCAACTAATACTTTCACCATCAGTCGATGCCTGTGTCACCCCCTAAGTTATATTATTTAGTCGTGGTTTCTTTATATTCTTCTATAAGTTCACTGGATTCCATACCACCACAGCAAGAACATTCAAAGACATACGTTCGTCCTGCTGGCTTCTCTAATATGTCTGCAAGCACACAGTCCTCAGATGGTATTTCTGAACAACAGTATGAGCAATAAAAATAACTATCCATAAACTTTCTCCCAATCGAAAAACCGCCACCTGTTGAGGTGGTCTACATCTTCGTCTTCGTTAATGTGTTCCAGATACTCTAGTAGCTCGCTCCAGCTACCAAATATATGGTCGTGTGGCATTACCCCGAACATCCAGTTCGGCGCGTTCTCTTTGCCCTGTACGCACATGGCTAATACGGGCTTCTTTTGGTTTGTCGCTACGAAAGATTCATGGTACGAGCCGCACATATGTACATC
>Ga0208182_1000717_pt1 | contig 19169 bp, 14 predicted proteins | sample MalvireepMed_906_FD_184248 | JGI IMG/M metagenome (GOLD analysis project Ga0208182, IMG submission 184248) | Marine viral communities from the Global Malaspina Expedition - Malaspina viral metaG DeepMed_906 (SPAdes) (version 2) | ecosystem: Environmental > Aquatic > Marine > Oceanic | place...
CGAGATTTGTAACGCAGTATGGGGCAATTTTAGCATCAGCCCCAACGATAAAAGCAGGGGACAGGACTCTTTTTTGCCGCTTCATCGTTAAAAATAAGCGCTTAGAATGACTAAACTTATTATTTTTAACATCGAATCGCCTAAAAAATAGTCGCTGTCAGTGCCATGGTCGAATGTTCGACACGCTCTAATTAAAAGCTATCGAACAATAAGAGGTTTATGCCATGTTCCATCAGCTATCTGGTAAAAATGTATTGATTCTCTTTCATAATGACCTGCGAGTGATGGACAATGCCACGTTATCGAAAGCCGCCAAGCTCTCGCGTGATGGGCGATTATTACTGGTTTATGCCTCATCCTTGATGGATATATTGGACAATCAAAACTCTCAGGCTGCTTATCATTATGACACGATGGGCGTCGCCCGCCAGCAATTTTTGCAAGAGAGTTTGGCGGACTTAAATACATCATTAGAGCTGCTTGGCAATAAGTTGCTACATCTACACAAAACCCCAACGTCACCGAATACCTTCATGCAGTTGAATGAACTCATTGAGGCGCAGCAGGTGACAGATATCTGTGTGAGTCAAACGGCCGATTATTATCAGAACCAAATATATGTACGACTACAGAATAAACATCCGCAGATACGTTGGCATATTGAGACAACGGCTACTTTGTTTGATGAGTTACCGCTAGATGATTTGCCCAAAAGCTTTACGCAGTTCCGCAAAAAAATTGAAGCAGATTATGATTTATTGCATGCAGCACAAGACATCGCTATTTGCGCGACGCCAGAGCGATTGGCCCCAATACCTGAGAGTCTGGTGGATAGGTGCGAGTACGAGTACTTCTTTAAAGCAGGCGAAGATAATGCGCAGGCAATCTCCCAACAAAAACAGCAATCTTCTAATTTCAAAGGTGGTGAGTCGAACGGGCTAAATCATTTAAAGAGTTATTTTAATTCCGACGCGCCAAGTACTTATAAAATCACACGAAACGCGCTTGATGAATGGACGCATTCCACAAAATTTTCTGCTTGGCTGGCGAATGGTTCGTTGTCTGTCAACACCATATTGAATCGACTGCGCCGTTATGAGCGTGATGTAATCGCAAATGACTCCACTTATTGGATATGGTTTGAGCTGCTTCGGCGTGAATATTTTTATTGGTACGCTGTCACCCATCAGCAAAAATTATTCTGGTTTAAAGGTATTGGTCAGCACACGCCATCAACCCAACTGGACCAGAAAAAATTAGAACAATGGAGAAATGGTGATACAGCATATCCTATTGTCAACGCCTGTATGCATCAACTGAAGGCAACAGGATATATGTCAAACCGTGGACGACAGTTAGTCGCCAGTTGCTTTATCCATGAGCTAGGTCTTGATTGGCGTTATGGTGCCACTTATTTTGAGCAGCATCTTATCGATTATGATGTCGCCAGTAACTGGGGGAATTGGCAATATCTGGCGGGCGTGGGGGCGGATCCAAGAGGATGTCGGCAGTTCAATCTTGATAAACAAACCCAGCAATATGATCCAAACGGTAAGTTTATCCATCAGTGGCAAGGGGTATTAAAACAAGACAGCTAATCATAAGCGACCACTATCTTGGTTGTCTCTTTAGTCGTGGCAGCGCTTCAATGACACATCATGCTCTTTTGCATTAAACATAGCGATACTAGAGTATACAGATAGCGACCGCCAGACTACTCTCATGCGACTTAATAAGCATGCGGTAAAAAGGGGCTATCTCTTAGCCCCTTTTTTATCATTACGCGATATCAATATAAGAAGAGATTAGGCTTTGATAAGTTTGGGTCGAGCTTTATCAATGGCTTTTATCAGTGCCTTCTCAAACTCACCGTCTTTGAACCTAACAAGATAAGAGTGTGCGGCACAAAAATTGCGAACGTCGCGCCACTCATGTGCTAGGTTGGTTGCCCAGTCGCAATATTGTGCGCCTGCATTTGGCTCGTCTTTGAGTGCTTTTTTGGTGGTAGGGTGCAATATCAGCTCAGGCAATACCGCTTCTAGTAGCTTGATGGGCGGACTCATAAACGTATCATCGACATGCAAGCTTTGGCTGGCAGGATGATAGGCCAACAAGGAGCCTGCATGAATCATCTCATTAGGCGATATATAGTAAATGCCCTCTGACATTGAAAATTTAAGCTCAGGGTAGCGCTCAGCGACTGCATCACTCTCTACCAAATCGTCAGCCCAGCGCACTTCTGGTATCTTTTTATGATGGCGACTACTGCCGTAAAACGTGGCTTGAGGGAAGTCTTTTGCCATTTGCGCACAATATACAGTATGGAATGGATGAACGTTTAGCACCGCTTCGACATCTTGACCATTATTGGTGAGCGCCATGACTTCGTCTCGAACGTCACCTGTTAAGGCGTAGCTGTCCAAAAAGACAAAGCGTCCTGAGGATAGCTTGACCAGTGAGCACTGGGTACCAATGTTTATCACACCGCCGATACGGAATGACCCGCGTATGTTCCAAAATCCTGCCCCTAAATCATGAATTTCATCTGACATTTATCGTTTTCCTTATGTAATATATTGAATCAACAAGTGATTGTTTTTCTTGTCGAAATTTTTATGTTTTACATTTTTTTTAGAGTCGTTATTTTGCCTCAAGCTCGCTACGCGCGTTATTAATAGCAGATAATAACGCTGCTTCAAATTGGCCTTCTTCAAATACGACTAATCCTGAATGTGCACCGCAAAAATGATGTACGCTGCGCCATTCGTGTGCAAGATCTATCGCCCAATCACAATAGGCTTTGCCAGCGTCGGGCTCATCTTTTAGTGCTTGTTTGGTGGTGGGGTGTAAACCTAGGTTTGGCTGTACGGCATCAAACAGCTTAGAAGGTGGTATCTCAAACGTATCATCGACATATATACTTTGGCTAGCAGGATGATAGACCAATAATGAGCTTGCATGGACTGACTCATCAGGGGCGATGTAGTAGATGCCCTGAGGTAGGGAGAACTTCAGCTCAGGATAACGCTCAGCGACCGCATCACTTTCGACCAAATCCTCTGCCCAATTGACTTCTGGTACTTGTTTTGGGTGTCGACTACTACCGTAAAACGTGGCTTGCGGAAAGTCTTTGGCCATTTGCGCACAATGTATCGTATGAAATGGATGAACATTTAAGACGGCTTCGACATCTTGACCATCATTGGTCAATGCCATCACTTGCTGACGAACCTCGTCTTTTAAAGTATAGCTGTCCAAAAAAATAAATCGGCCTGATGATAGCTTTATAAGCGCACATTGGACGCCGATATCCATAATGCCGTTTTTTATAAATGACCCTCGAATACTCCAAAATCCTGCACCTAAATCGTAAATCTCATCATTCATTGACATGACTCCTTAATCATTTAGTTGTTCAATTATTTTGCTTATTGATAGGTAGCACCCTATGATTATTGATTTTTGAGCGCGTAAAGTCTGTAATAGAAAAGATATAAGCAATGTAGATGTGTAAAAATAAAAAGTTGTTAGGTAAATGTCATCATTGAGGGTATAGATCCAATTCTTTATTCTAAATGGAGAGTCTAACCAAGCGCCAATAACACATTTAAACCTGAGTATATCGGTTGGTGTGCTAACATGCTTTTCTGGTCATTATGATAAATAGATATCCTGTATGGCTGTGCACCTCCTTCATAGTTTCACATTATATTCTTTCATTATCCAAGCCAATGACGCCTCCTTGTCATAGCATAATCAATTATAGTAAGCGCCCTTGTGAATAATTCTAAAGATAAAAATCAAAATTTTGCACCAAAGACAGTAGCCTCATCCAGTCACTCTACGTCGTGGATATTAAAGCTCACGATTGGCCTGATTGGTATGTTTGCTTTTTTACAGGTGTACTCTATCCAAGCCGTGCTGCCAGTCATGATGGTGGACTTTTCTGCGACGGAAGTGCAAGCGGGCATGATCGTTGGCGCTACTGTATTGGCCATTGCCATCATGTCACCATTTTTGGGTATGCTCTCAGATGCCGTCGGGCGCAAATCCTTTATCGTCGGTGCTTTGTTATTTTTGGCCATACCAACAGCGCTGATTGCCCAAAGCTCGAGTATTGAATGGGTCGGTATTTGGCGTTTTATGCAAGGACTGTCTGTACCCGGTATTACGGTGGTGACTATTGCTTATATCGGTGAGGAGTTTGAGGGCCGAGCAATGACTGATCTGATGTCCTTTTATGTGTCAGGAAGCGTGCTTGGCGGCTTTATGGGCCGGTTTTTGATGGGGCATTTGCATGAGCTGATTGGCTGGCGTGACGGTTACTATGTGATGACAGCGATGACGCTGCTGGGAGCGATATGGGTTGGCAATATGCTACCATCGTCTCGTCACTTTGAGGCCAATCCTAATTTTCGCTCAGCGATACAGACGTTAGGTGAGCATGTCACCAATCGTTATGTGGTGACCGCTTGTCTGCTTGGCGCTTGTGTGCTGTTCTCCCTTGTAGGCTGCTTCACTTTTATCAACTTACATTTGGCGGATAAGCCTTATGAGCTTGGTACAGGTGCGCTCGCCAATATTTTTGCCGTGTATTTGCTTGGTGTGATTATTACGCCACTATCAACGACCTTGCTGCGCCGGTTTGGCTCAGCACGTACGGTTCGGGTAGCCATTATTATCTCCATGATTGGAGTTCTGTTGACCTTGGTGACCCCACTATGGGGGGTAATCATAGGACTTGCTGTTATGTCATCTGGTGTGTTTATTACGCAGTCAGCGACCATCAGCTATATTGCTGTTAATGTCAAAAAAGGTCGATCATTGGCATCAGGCTTATATTACATGGGCTATTACACAGGCGGTACACTTGGAGCGTGGCTGGGTGGTATAGCCTATGCGCGAGGGCAGTGGTCTCTTACCGTATGGTTGTTATTGTTTGTGCAGGTACTGGCGTTATTGATAGCCAGTTTTGGGATGATTAAAACGACAAGACGCGCCACTTAACGGTATATCAGGTATTATCTATGTTTGGTTACCCGTCTTATGATACGTAATGTAAGGTCGCTTTACATGGTGATGGTTTTTTCTTACTATCAAAGAGGTATTCAATCTTATTGCGGTCAGTGAAGCTTGTTGCTTTTACTGCGCCAAAACCGATTGGTATTCAGCAGGACGCTATCAACAGTAATAATGACTCTATATTATAAAAATAGTGTGGTTATAGCGGTTCATTCTGTATTAGTATGTCTTATTGCTACTTATTTATTACTATCTATAACTTATAAGCGCGACAAACAAGGAAGTTAGGTCTATGTCAAATATGTACCATGGTGCCCCCTCTGCCTATGATTATCCACTACTGGTTAAGCAACTCTTAAACCGTGCAAAAACAGTGTCACAAGACCAAGAGATTGTCTATGCGGACAAAAAGCGACTCACTTACAAGGACTTGTTTGAGCGTATCAATCGCTTGGCAAACGTACTTGCTGACCTGAACCTTGATGCAGGCGACATCGTTGCCGTTATGGACTGGGACAGCAATCGCTATCTTGAGTCTTATTTTGCGGTACCGATGTCAGAGTACATTCTACAAACTGTCAATATCCGTCTATCACCAGAAAAAGTCCTCTACACCATCAACCATGCCAAGCCTAAAGTGCTGATGCTAAACTCTGAGTTTGCGCCATTGGTCAAAGACTATCAATTTGAAAATTCTAGTATCGAGCACATTATTTGGCTAGACGACAATGGTGTGACCGCTGAAGGGGTTTTTGGCAGTAATCAAAGCCGCGTGACAGGCGAGTATGAAGCATTGCTAGAAGCTGCTGATAGTCGTTTTGACTTTCCAGACTTTGATGAAAATACCATCGCGACGACCTTTTATACCTCAGGTACGACAGGGAATCCCAAAGGCGTTTTCTTTAGTCACCGTCAGTTGGTACTGCACAGTCTAGCGGAAGCGGCAACCTTAGGTATGTTGCCGAACAAGCAAGGTGTCAGCTACGGCGATGTCTATATGCCGATGACGCCGATGTTCCACGTACACGCATGGGGTTTCCCATTTACAGCAACGATGGTGGGTCTAAAGCAAGTCTATCCAGGACGTTATGCACCTGATAGCTTGCTGGATTTGATCCTCAATGAAAAGGTGAGTATCACACATTGTGTGCCAACGATTTTGCAGATGGTGCTCAAAGAGGCGCAAGATCGCGATGCCAGCTTTAATGGGCTAAAAATGATCATTGGTGGTTCAAGATTGACCGAAGGGCTAGCAAAAACAGCAATGGCTCAAGGCATCGAAGTTTACACCGGCTACGGTATGTCAGAGACAGCACCGCTTATCAGTCTGACTGAATTTAGTCTCAATGAGCCTGAAATGACGGAAGATGAAGACATCGCCCGTCGCTGTATGACAGGTAAGCCAGTGCTTATGGTCGATGCACAAGTATGGGGTGAGGGCAACAAACCAGTAGGTAAGGGTCAAGAGAATACGGGTGAGCTGGTGCTACGGGCACCTTGGTTGACCCAAAGCTATTTCAAAAATGACGACGCTGGTAAGGAGCTGTGGGAGAGTGGCTATATGCACACTCAAGACATCGCTTACATACGTCCTGATGGTTATATTAAAATCACTGATCGCCTAAAAGATGTGATCAAATCAGGGGGCGAGTGGATCTCATCGCTTGAGATTGAGACGATTTTATCACTGCATCCATCCGTAGCGGATGTCTCAGTGATTGGCGTTCGGGATAAGCAATGGGGCGAGCGTCCGTTGGCTTTGGTGGTACTAAAACCAAATGCTCAAGAAACCAGTGCTGACGATATTAAAGCCATTGCAGAAAAAGCGGTAGAGCGCGGTATCATTCCTAAATATGGCGTGCCAAGTCAATTTAAATTCGTTGATGAACTGCCAAAAACCTCTGTTGGCAAGCATGACAAAAAAGTCATGCGTGAGATGTATGCCAATCAAACTCAAGTATAATATTATCTATCGATTGAATGTCAAAACGCTTGTGCTCATCAAAATGTAATGCGTGTTGCACGCTTAACAGTTGACCTTTGTGATGGGCTCTGCTACATTTTAAACCGATACATACCGTATCGGTTTTTTAATTCTGGCAAGGATGACCAGTATTTATCAGGACATTTTTTACCGCAGTCACAACAGTGTAGCGTTGATAAAGCCAATCGCGTACAAAGATCATATCACGCGATACAAGTGCAATAACAACTTACCAATGCGCCGATTATAAAAAATTCTTATCCCATTTCTCGTTTATGCTAAGGACAGCTACTATGAGCGACCACGCCCAACACCCAGTCTCTACTCTAGCGGCAGACGTGCCCACGTTCGCGGATATTTATCATGATTCCATTATGGCTCGAGAGAATTTTTGGGCTGAGCAAGCAAAGCGTATCTACTGGCATAAAGAGCCTGAGCAGATTCTCGATGACAGCAATCTGCCTTTTGCGAAATGGTTTGTTGGCGGTGAAACCAATCTTTGCTATAACTGTGTCGATCGTCACCTGCCAGACCGTGCAGAGCAAGATGCCTTTGTGTGGGTGTCATCAGAGATCAATCAAGAGTTAATAGAAACCTTTCCAGCGGTCGTTGATTCGTTTAAAGATCTGGGCAATAACGTTGAGTTTTATACAGATTATGCCAAGCGCCGCCTGACTTATAATGATTTATACAAAGAAGTGAATTACTTCGCAGACGTGCTACAGCGTCATGGTATTGGCAAAGGCGACCGTGTCATTATCTATATGCCAATGATTCTAGAAGCAGCATATGCCATGCTGGCTTGTGCTCGCATTGGTGCTATACACTCAGTCGTATTTGGCGGATTTGCCGCGCATAACTTGGCGATCCGCATGGATGATGCTGAGGCAAAAATGGTCATTACAGTGGATGCAAGTCTGCGTGATGGTAAGGTTATTAACTATAAAAATCTCGTCAATCAAGGCGTTGAACAAGCAGCAACCAAGCCTGAGCATGTATTAGTTGTCAATCGTGGTATTTTACCGTTTGAGCCGAGAGGTGTTGACGTCGATTATGCGACTGAGCGACGTCACAGCTGCGAGGCCCATGCAGTTGTGGCACCAGTTTGGCTTGAATCCAACACACCGTCCTATCTGCTTTATACCTCTGGTACGACTGGCACACCAAAAGGGGTGCAACGTGATACTGGTGGTTATGCAGTCGCGCTGACGACATCGATGGATTATGTCTATGATGGTAAGGCAGGCGAGACATTCTGGGCGATATCAGATATTGGGTGGGCGGTTGGGCATTCGTATACGATTTATGCGCCACTGCTAGCGGGTATGACCAGTGTTATGTACGAAGGCTTACCACACTTACCGAACCCAGGTATCTGGTGGCGTATCGTTGAAGCTAATAAAGTTAATATTCTATTTACGGCGCCTACAGGCGTACGTATGCTCAAAAAGCAAGATGAAAGCTGGATGACGCGCTACGATGTGTCTAGTGTCAAGTCGTTCTTTTTGGCAGGTGAGCCGCTTGATGAGTCAACGGCTAATTGGTTATCTCAGCATTTAGGCGTACCGATTCTAGATCACTATTGGCAGACAGAGTCTGGCTGGCCGATCTTGAGCCATACACCAAAATTCAATCATAAACCGCACAAACAAGGATCGCCCGGCTATCCTATGTATGGCTATGAAGCGAAAGTCCTCAATGAGGAAACAGGTGAACCTTGCAGGGCGGGTGAAAAAGGGTTGCTTGCGATTAAAGCGCCACTACCACCTGGCTGTCTCACCACGGTATGGCGTAACGATGAGCGCTTTGTCAGCAGCTACTTTGGTCTGTTTGATGGCCAGCAGTATTCTACCTCAGACTATGCAGTGACAGATGAAGACGGTTACTTTTACATCTTGGGGCGTACCGATGACGTGATAAACGTCGCAGGCCATCGAATAGGCACGCAAGAGATAGAAGAAGCAATCAGTACCCATCCAAAGATGGCAGAATGCGCTGTGGTAGGCATCCAAGATGAGCTAAAAGGCGAGCTACCAATTGCGTTCTGTGTCCTAAAAGATCAATCGCAAGTCGAAACCACCGAAAACCGCTTCCGCATTGAGCAGCAAGTCATAGGTGCTGTGGTCAAATCCTTAGGCGGTATTGCAAGGCCGGCGGCCATTTATTTCCCGCAGGCATTGCCAAAGACGCGCTCTGGCAAAATCCTACGCCGATCTATTCGGGCGTTAGCAGAGGACAGGCCTACCGGCGACATGTCGACGCTTGATAATCCAGCCGCTATTGATGCGATTAAGCAATCGATGAAGGATTATTAGTTGGTATAGGCTAGCAAATATGTTGGTTCCGCCTAAAAACTAGGTTGATCTTATTAGAAGCTCATGAGCAATCATGGGCTTTTTGTTTCTACTATTTGGATAAATCGCCTTTAACAAAACAAACTTAGCGAAAATTTTGATAAAGCGCTTGACCGTAAAATTGATTTATTGTTATAGTCAATAACGATACAAAATAAATCATTTTAAAATTTTATTTTCTATAAATATTTTGCAAATAACTATTTATAGCGCTTAACTTTTAATGAATACTCAGATACCGTCACACGGTAGTCTCGCAAAAAAGATAAGGATATCTTATGCACCACGTTCAGCAGCTCATCAATGGTCAGTTCGTACAATCAAATACCGACGAATGGATTGATATCACCGATCCAGCAACTCAAGAAGTCATCGCAAAAGTCCCTCAAACCACCAATGATGAGATTAATCAAGCGGTTGCCGCCGCACAGACAGCGTTTGAAACCTGGCGCAAAACGCCAATCACCACACGTGCGCGTATCTTTTTGACCTATCAAGCACTTATTCGCGAGCATATGGATGAGTTGGCAGAAATCTTGACCGCAGAGCAAGGCAAAACGATTGCTGATGCGCGCGGTGATGTGTTCCGCGGCCTAGAAGTGGTAGAGCATGCCGCTGGTATCGCCAATTTGCAAATCGGCGACTTTGTAGAAAACGTCGCATCAGGCGTTGATACTTATAGTATTTGGCAACCACTCGGTGTTTGTGCTGGCATTACGCCGTTTAACTTCCCCGCGATGATTCCGCTATGGATGTTCCCAATGGCGATTGCTACAGGTAATACATTCATCCTAAAACCGTCTGAACAAGATCCGATGGTGACTATGCGCTTAGTTGAGCTAGCGATTGAAGCGGGAGTACCAGAAGGTGTGCTGAACGTAGTGCACGGTGGCAAAGCTACCGTTGATGCTATCTGTGATCATCCAGATATCAAAGCGGTTTCTTTTGTGGGTTCTACCAACGTTGGTAAACATGTCTATGAGCGTGCCAGCCAATCAGGTAAGCGCGCCCAATGCATGATGGGTGCAAAAAACCACGGTGTTATCTTGCCTGATGCCAATAAAGAGCAAACGCTCAATCAGCTAGCGGGCGCGGCGTTCGGTGCCGCTGGTCAACGCTGTATGGCATTGTCAGTGGTCGTGCTAGTGGGCGCAGCTGGTGAATGGATTGACGAGATTAAAGCCAAAGCAGAAAGTTTAGTTGTCTCAGCAGGTAAAAATGATAAAGATTTAGGACCATTGATTTCTCCTGCTGCAAAAGCCCGTGTCGAGCATCTCATCGGTACAGGGGTAGAAGAGGGCGCAAGCTTGATACTTGACGGGCGCGGAATTACTGTTGAAGGGTTTGAGAACGGTAACTTTGTTGGGCCGACTATCTTTGATAATGTCACAAGCGACATGCAAATCTATAAAGAAGAGATCTTTGGCCCTGTGCTGTGTATTATGCGCGCTGATAGCTTGGACGAAGCGATTGCACTGCTCAATGCCAATCCACATGGCAATGGTACCGCGATATTTACCCAGTCAGGAGCAGCAGCCCACAAATTCCAACAAGATATCCAAGTCGGTCAAATCGGTATTAATTTGCCAATTCCTGTGCCACTTCCAATGTTCTCATTCTCAGGTTCACGTGGCAGTAAACTTGGCGACCTAGGTCCTTATGGCAAGCAAGCCGTACAGTTCTATACTCAGACGAAGACAGTGACGGCACGTTGGTTCGATGATGAAGCGAGCCGCGGTGTTAACACGACGATTTCGATTTGATCGTCGGATTACTGTATTTTCGGTATAACGTTAATACGACTTGCGGTACTATTGAACGCAATTTTATTATCGTTATGCCGTTATCATATAGCGCTAATGTCCTATAAAATCTCTGACCAGCGTTTTTATTGACGTTTATCTGAGATTTAAGCCCTCTATTTAATCTATAAGAACAAGGATGACCCTATGGATTTTTCATTGACCGATGACCAAGTTGCTTTTCGTCAAACAGCCCGTCAGTTTGCGCAAAAAGAGCTTAAACCGAATGCTGCTGAATGGGATCGCACCTCGCATTTCCCAGTGGACATCATCAAAAAATCGGGTGAGCTTGGTTTTTTGGGACTATACACCAATCCAGAATATGATGGCTTGGGCCTGCCAAGGCTCGACTCAGCAATGGTATTCGAAGAGCTGGCATGGGGTGATACGTCCGTGGCGGCTTATATGAGCATTCATAATATGGCCGCCTGGATGATCGGCGAATATGGTAGCGAACCCTTATGCAAAAAATACTTGCCCAATATGGTCAGCGGTGAGTGGCTTGGCAGCTATTGCTTAACAGAGCCAAATGCAGGCTCTGATGCGGCCTCACTCCGTACCAAAGCGGATAAACAAGGCGACCATTACGTACTGAACGGCGAAAAAACCTTTATCTCTGGTGCAGGCTCGACCGATGTATTGGTGGTGATGGCGCGTACTGGTGGTGCTGGGCCAAAAGGTGTATCAGCGTTTGTTGTAGATGCCAATAGTGCTGGTATCGAATATGGCAAAAACGAGCATAAGATGGGCTGGAAAGCACAGCCGACACGAACGATTAGCTTTAAAGATGTCAAAGTCCCAGCAGAAAACCTAATAGGTGAAGAAGGTCAAGGTTTTCGTATCGCGATGAAAGGTCTAGACGGTGGTCGTATCAATATCGGTATTTGCGCCGTGGGTACGGCGCAGGCTGCATTAGAGACGGCAACCAGTTACGTACAAGAGCGCAGCCAGTTTGGCAGTCCAATTGCTAGCTTACAGTCGGTACAGTTTAAACTTGCTGATATGTTGACTCAGACCATCGCTGCACGGCAAATGCTGTATCTTGCAGCAAGTAAAGTCGATAACAATGATGGGCAAGCGTCTACCTACTGCGCAATGGCAAAGCGTCTCTCCACCGACCTTTGTTTCGATGTTGCCAATGAAGCTCTGCAATTGCACGGTGGCTATGGGTATTTAAACGAGTATCCGCTTGAGCGCCATGTACGAGACTTACGTGTGCATCAAATTTTAGAAGGCACCAATGAGATCATGCGCGTGATTATTTCACGTCAAGTCTTGCAAGATGAAGGGCTAAGCCAACTTCGCTAATTTATCTCGATCTACTGAAACAAGGATGTTTTATGACAGATTATACCAATCTACAGCTATCAATTGATGGTCATACCGCAACATTGACGTTGAGCAATCCACCGGCGCATACGTGGACGATGGACAGTTTGCATGCGCTTAAGCAGCTCATCACAGATCTTAATGCCAAGGACGATGTTTACGCATTAATCGTGCATGGAGATGGAGAAAAGTTCTTCTCGGCTGGTGCAGATTTGAATAACTTTTTGGATGGGGACAAAGGACGCGCTATCAGTATGGCGATTGCATTTGGTGAGGCGTTCGAAGCCCTGTCTGCCTATCGCGGTGTCAGTATCGCCGTCATCAACGGCTATGCGATGGGCGGTGGACTGGAGTGTGCGCTCGCGTGTGATATTCGTATTGCAGAAGCGCACGCCCAGATGGCACTGCCAGAGACAGGTGTGGGATTACTGCCCTGTGCAGGCGGTACGCAAAACCTACCTTGGCTAGTGGGTGAAGGTTGGGCCAAGCGCATGATACTGTGCGGTGAGCGCGTTGATGCAGATACCGCACTGCGTATCGGTCTGGTTGAAGAGGTCACTACAAAAGGTGAGGGACTACAAGCCGCTCAAGATTTGGCAAATAAAGTCGCTAAGCAATCACCCGTCGCCGTCAGTTATTCCAAAGCGCTGATTCAAGCGGCTAGAGACACGCCACCTGCGCAAAATTTGATCCATGAGCGTGAAGCTTTCGTTAAGCTATTTGACACAATGGATCAGCGTGAAGGGGTGCAAGCCTTTTTAGAAAAGCGTCAACCCAATTGGCAAAACAAATAAGCATTGCTTAAAATGCTTGGGTCATAACACTCATGACATTATTTAACTTTTTAACTTTGTAGGTCACTTTTATGACAGCAGCTACCGACGATACCCAAAACTCTTTGAACAATACCGAGCAAGAGGCATCTGTATTGTTCAATACTGAACCAACAGATTGCGGGCACCTAATTGGGGTAATGACACTCAATACACCAAAATCGCTTAATGCGCTCAGTGTTGATATGTGTCAACTGCTAGCAGCGCAGTTAGAGGAGTGGCAAGCGGATGACCAAGTAGTGGCGATTGTGTTAAAAGGCGCTGGGGATAAAGCGTTCTGTGCAGGCGGTGATATTCGTAAGCTTTATGACAGTATGTCTACTAGTGCGCCGATACCAAACCCTTATGCCACTGAGTTTTTCAGCCACGAGTATCGCCTCTATCGTCAAATGCACTTTTACTCAAAACCATTAATACTTTGGGGTGATGGCATCATCATGGGCGGCGGTATGGGGCTAATGGCAGGATGCAGTCATCGTCTGGTCACTGAGCGCACGCGTTTTGCTATGCCTGAGATTACCATTGGACTGTTCCCTGATGCCTCAGGCAGTTGGTTTTTGCAGCGGATGCCTGCCAAAACAGGTTTGTTCTTAGGCTTGACTGGCGCGATGTGCAATGGCAATGACGCGCTGTTGGCCAACCTAGCAGAGTATGCTGTTGCAAGTCATGATTATGATGCTGTCATACAACGTCTTAAGCAGAGCGACTGGCAAACGCTCGATAGTGCCAGTAGTTCAAACAAGTTCCATCATAATAGTGCGCATAGTATCGTCAGCCGTGCACTTGCTGAGCTGCCAGTAGCCGAGTTGTCTGATAGTAAGCTCGCGACCTACTGGCAGCCTATCCAAAAATTGATGAACAGTGGCAGTTTGGCAGATATCGATGCATTGCTACAAAGTGATGAAGCGCTAGTACAGTTAAATAAAGATTTTTCAGAAGACAGTTGGACTCAGCGAGCAGTTGCAACCTATCGTCATGGTTGCCCAGTGACAGCAGCGTTAACCTACGCGCTGTATCACAAAGTCGCTGATTTATCGATAGAACAAGTTTTATATTTAGAAACCAACGTGGCGGTACATTGTGCAGCCAATCCTGATTTTAAAGAAGGTGTGCGTGCGTTATTGATTGATAAAGATAAAGATCCGCAGTGGTCGCGCTCGTTGGCAGACTGCGTAAGTGTAGAAGGCCAAGCGTATATCGATAAGCACTTTGCCAATCCTTATCCAAAAGGTGAGCACCCTCTAGAAGATTGGCTGGGTGAGGAAGCTTTGGGCAGTCAGTATGTGCGCTAATTATCTACTAACAAATATTGTCAAATAGTATGTAGCAATGGCTACATCATAAATCATCAAGGAGTGATGAGATGGGTACAAAAGATACAGTGATGATGGATAATAACTCTAAACCAAATATTGCCTTTATTGGGCTTGGTAATATGGGTGCGCCTATGGCAGAAAACTTATTAAAGGCAGGATATACACTTTCTGTCTTTGATTTGTCTGATGCAGCAACCCAGCGCCTAGAAAAAGCAGGTGCTCGCGTGGCACAGAGTCCTAAAGATGCGGCGAGCAATGCTCAAGTTGTCATTAGTATGCTGCCGGCGGGTCAGCATGTGCACTCTGTGTATCTGGGCGATAGTGGCGCTAATGGTCTGCTGGCAGAATTACCAAAAGGCACGCTTGTGATTGATAGTAGTACAATAGCGGCTGCTGATGCTAGGACAGTGGCAGACGCTGCAAGCCATCTTGGCATCGACTTTTTGGATGCCCCCGTGTCTGGCGGGACAGGCGGGGCGATTGCTGGTAGCTTGACCTTTATTATTGGTGGTGATGACGACGCTTTTGCCAAAGCTGAGCCGATACTCGCTGTAATGGGGAAAAATATTTTTCATGCAGGCGAACATGGTGCAGGACAAGTTGCGAAGATTTGCAACAACATGCTGTTAGGTATCCTAATGGCAGGCACGGCAGAGGCGATTAATTTAGGGGTGAAGAACGGTCTAGATCCCAAAGTATTATCAGATATTATGCTACAAAGCTCAGGCCGTAACTGGACGTTAGAGGTCTATAACCCTTATCCGCAAGTTATGGAAAACGTTCCCTCTAGCAATGGCTACCAAGGTGGCTTTATGAGTAAGCTGATGCAAAAAGATCTCAATCTTGCTATGCAAACGGCAAAGGATACTCATGTAGACACGCCAATGGGTGCCAAGGCAACAGAGTTATATGCCACGCATACGCTTGAGAACGGTGATAAAGACTTCTCTAGTATTATGGGCCGTCATGATGCCTCGGTATTGTTTTAGAATTACCTTAGAAATAACGACTCATATACTCAATCACTCTTACTATCGTGAATAGTGAGGACTGATTAAAGAGGGCTTGTTAGATGAAAAAAGGTTCATGCTACATTTATAGCATGAACCTTTTTTTATTTGATCATAGTAATGAATGAGCAATGACTCTATTAGCTTTGTAAGTCATACACGAGAGCTTGAATATCTTGCGCTGCTTGCTGTAGTCGAGGTACATGAGTCAGTAATTCGTCGAGCGATACGCGTATCGTTGGTGCATGCAGGTACAATGAGGCCAGATAGCGCGACTTTTTATCTAATATAGGCACCGCCACCCCCACCATTTCAGAGATAAACTCCTCGTTATCAATACCAATGCCAGTGGTAGCGATACGGTCGAGCTCGGCATTCAAAGCATCAATATCGGTGATGGTGTTTTTGGTGAATTTGTCTAATGGTAAACCCTGCAATATTTTATTACGACTGGTGGTAGACAGTTGGCTCAAATACAATTTACCAGTTGCCGTACACCACATGGGCGACTTTGCACCTACTGGGAGGTATATCTGCAATGGTAAGGTCGTTTGTGCGCGGTTGGTATAAATCATATTCATATGATAAGGAACACCGATACCGCAAGTTTCTTTAAGCTCATCAACCAGTTTTTGCAAAATCATCTGGCGCTCATTAAATAATAAGCGCTGCTGCCAAAGCTCAACGCTCAGATTGCGAACCCGTTTACCAGGAACAATACCGCCACCGATATCAACGGTCAAAAAACCATCGTCGACCAAATTCTGAATTAAACGGTGTATGGTCGGTTTAGGAATATCCAACTCTTGCGATAGCTCAAGTGGAGAGAGAGGTTTAGAAGCATATGACACGGCTTCTATGATCTCTAACACACGGGTGATCGAGGATACTTTAGGCATATAAAAGGCTCAGTAGTAGTAAAAGGGGGTGAGGCTGACGAGACTATAATGTTTTCATAACGAAGATAAATAGTAATAAATCTGCATTCCCACAATAGATCTATTTCTATGTCTAATTTAGCACAATATCAAGCTGAGACAAGGCTTGGTGACACTATATAAGAACATTTGTACTGTTAGCTTCCATATTTACAATTTTTTCTAAGCGAAACAGTAGATACCTCAACTCACACATTGCAACATTCTGTAGTAATAAGCTATATAACTGCTGTTGAGTTGAGTGGCTTACTCAGACATTATGATGAAACATTTTGTAATACCCTCACATGAACATTAAGCGGATCAGTATTCATGTCTACCCTGATTAATTGCTTTGAGAGAGTTGTGTAACAGGAATTCAAAGTTTTGCAGGTTGGTGTAGCAATTATTACAGTAACTATGCAATCTTTACATAACGGCAAATAAAAAGCGCATCCATGGGGGTGACTTTTTGAGTCAAAATTGTTTTAATCTCTTCAACTCAACAAAATGGTGGTTTAAAAAAGAGCAAAATTATCATTTTTTACGGGCGAGTTACTTTACACTTTAGGAGAATAATTATGAAACTTATTAAACTTACAGCTATCTCTGCTGCTGTTCTAGCATCAACTGCTGCATTAGCCGCTGATCCGGTTATCGTTGTTGATAATAACGATGCGGTAGTATACAAAGCTGAACCAGTGGCTGTTGCCTACCAAGCAGAACCTGCTTATGCATATAACTCTGATGCTGGTATCGTACGCAACACTACTGGTGCTGTAGTTGGTGGTACTAAAACTTTCTTCCAAACAGCTGTTAACCCAGCATCTGTTAGTGCTGAAGTTGGTACTTTAGGTTATGGCGCTAACATCGGTTGGTCACTTAACGAGAAAACTGAACTACAAGCTGGTTGGGCAGGTGGCGATGTTGCCGACCTATTCGGCGGTGACTTCGATGCAAATGACATCAACTATGACGTAGATACAGATTTTAGCAACCCGTACTTAGGTGTACAGTTACGTCCTACTGGTAACTGGTTCACAATGGGCGCTGGTATCATCGTTCCTGATAACGATATTGATGTTCGTGCAAATGCTGAAGGTGAAGGTTACTACAGTATTGATGGCAACAAGTTCTATGCTGGTAATGCAACTCTTGACCAATCTTTAGCTGAAGATTTTGGCGGTGATAACGTTGGTAACCTAGAAGGTAGTATTGAGCACCGTAACAAGTTAGCCCCTTACTTAACTGTAGGCTTCCGTCCTAATATCACTAATAACTTTGGTTTATTTGGTGAACTAGGTGCAGCTTATATGGGCAAAGTAGATGCAAACGTTCGTTACACTGGTGAAGGCGGAAATGTAGTAGCGGCGCAAGATGCAGCGCGTCAAGCTGAAAAAGATCTAGAAGATAAAAGCTGGTTAGAGTGGATGCCAATTGTTAAAGTTGGTGCAACTTACCGCTTCTAAGCTAATCGCAGTTTAACGACTGTTATTAGAAGAGAATAAAAAAAACGACCCTTTCTAGGGTCGTTTTTTTATGTCTAGAAGAAAGCGAAGATAATAAATACGAGAGCATTGCCAGATATGATCAAAAAACGACGACTGTTTGATCTGCTTGCAATACTGCAATTTGGTGATTGGATTGATCGTTAGTATGACTGATAGTAATAAAGTCTTTATTCATATCATCAGTCAAGGCAGGAATGACATCAGAGTAATCTATACCTAAACCTTGTGCCAAAGTGTACTGATGGATCTTGATAAAGCTTTCTTTGATTTGCCATAGTAACTTTGCAATATAATCACGCTGATTTTTTGGTAATGTCTGTAAGATAGTAACTTCATTATCTGAGTAAAAACGCTTGACGATATGCCAAGCAACATCATTGCGCTCGATATCGATGCCAGCAGGGCGACGACGACTGATGACCGCTGCTATTTTGCTGTATGAAATAGCAGGGATATTTTGATGAGATTTTTTATTGAATTTGTCTTTGTTATGAGCGGCTGTATGGCTAAAACAGACGTAATACTTGCTTTTGCTAAGGCGATAGGGAAAGCTCGACTCATCTAAGGTATCGCTGATTTCTAGCTTGTTAAGTAGCGCTTGTAGTAACTGTCTTACACCTTGGCGCTGCTGTTGACGTTGCCTATGAGCAATACTACGTTTTGATATTGGTTTTTGTACTGCATGATAATGCCATTTGAAATGACGAAGCTCAGTAAAGACTATATGTGAAGATGGATATACTGATAACCAGTATGAGTCGTTCCACAAGTTGCTCATTCCTACAGGACTGGATAAATCACTTACTTGAGCAGTCACGCACCAAGTTTCATGGTCGAGTTGAGTAAGTTGGACGTTAGTGATATTTAGTACTGGTATTATCATGAGTGGTCATTAGTATTTTTAATTGAAAACAAAGTTTTTTTAGAAATGTAAATAATATACTTAAAATTAGGTATCTTACATTTGAGTTTGAAATATTTATATCTTACTTATAGTGAAACCATTATAAAAATGGTATAGCAAGATTAAACGCTATTTTTCGCAGCCTCTGGAGACGCAGTCACAGCAAGCAAGAAAAGTAGCGTTTAAT
>Ga0208182_1000738_pt1 | contig 18800 bp, 30 predicted proteins | sample MalvireepMed_906_FD_184248 | JGI IMG/M metagenome (GOLD analysis project Ga0208182, IMG submission 184248) | Marine viral communities from the Global Malaspina Expedition - Malaspina viral metaG DeepMed_906 (SPAdes) (version 2) | ecosystem: Environmental > Aquatic > Marine > Oceanic | place...
AAGTTACTATGATATTCAAAAAGAAATGAAAGAAAGAAACATATCACGAGGAGATATTCGCAAAATTTTAAATGGCGAATTTGATGCTATCCCTTTTAGTAAACCAAGATTTGAAGATAAGATTAAAGAACTCGAAGAACTTAATCGGGAGTACAATAAAAAACATAACACAAACAGAAGAGTTAATAGAGATTCTTTTTATCCTAAATGGGACTTAAAAGATATTCTAAGAGACTTAAAATATCAAAGACTAGACGAAGAATTTTTCTATGATAAAATTAAAGAACCTCCAATAGAAATAGAGGATCAAACACGTCTTGTGGTACCTGATAAAAAAATAACGTCACTCCCACAAAATACCAATATAAGCACAACTCAAAACGTACCACCAGTCGATGCTAATCTAATTTCTTCCACTAATATGGGTCAAGGAGTCAATCAAATGACGGGATTGACAAGGAACCAGGAAGTTTTATTATCTCCGAGCGAAAAGTTAATTGCTCAGAGGCAGAACCAAAACAAGCAAGGAATTATGGGAATTGTTTAATGACACCTAAGACGACAAGAGAACACATCATAAGTTTGCACGGCCACGTGACTGGGTTGAAGAAGGATATTGCCAATCTCAAAACCAATCACCTGAAACATATGTGCACCGACATTAAGGGCTTGGGTGGCAAGATAGACAAAATCTATTGGGTTCTATTAGCAACGGTGGGGGCCGTCGCATTTCAACTAGTCAATCTGTTATTTAAAACTATTTAATGCAACTATCTAAGAATTTTAGCTTGGTTGAAATGACCAAGTCTCAAATGGCTGAACGCAAGTGTATTCCGAATGATCCTAGCCCAGACCATATCGAAAACCTCAGATTGCTCTGTGAGAGGGTCCTACAGCCCGTTAGAGACCATTTTAATCACGTTGTGAGTGTATCCTCAGGTTATCGCTCCGCAGCGCTCTGTGTGGCTCTAGGGAGCTCCTCAGACAGCCAACATGCCTCAGGCATGGCAGCGGACTTCGAAATCTACGGAACACCCAATGGGGACGTCTTTAACTGGATCAAAGAGAACCTCATGTATGATCAAATGATATTAGAATTCTGGAATCCAGACGAACCCAACTCAGGCTGGGTGCACGTCGCCTACAACCCTGACCAAGATGAAAATATAAAGGAGAATCTCAGAGCGTATAAAGATGAAGATAATTACACACGATATAAACCTATGTTAGGAGATGCATAATGAAATTCTTATGGGAAAAATGCAAAGCATACAAAGAAACTCTCTTGGTAACTACTTTTAATAGATACCAGGGATTAATTCTTTTTTTAATGTTACTTGCAATCTGGTATAAATAGTATATAATACGTCTGGGTGCTTGAGAAAGGCCCATTTTATTAACTGTCTAAACAAGGAGGTTAAAATGACGTTCAATAAATTACCATCAATCTTTAAGCAACTGAGACCTGTATCGATTGGGTTCGATAATCTTTTCGATCACTTCGAAAATTTTTTCGACGACGATCAGTTCTTTCGTTCATCGCTTACATCTACATTTCCTTTTTACAATATTGTAAAAAAAGGAGACGATAAATATGATATCGAACTAGCTTTAGCAGGCTACGACAAGAAGGATATTTCGGTAGAGTATGCGGATAACTTGTTGCATATAAAGTCGATCAAGGAAACTAAATCTGACACAGATAAAGATGGAGTGATTCATCAAGGAATCGCAAAGAGATACTTCTCTAAAACGTTTACCATCGCTGACGATGTAGAAATCGAAGGTGCTGAGTTAAAAAACGGATTATTAAAAGTATCCCTGCATCAGATTGTTCCTGAAGGCAAAAAGCCGAAAAAAATAACTGTAAAATAGTGGATTGAAAATTTTACTACGCCTCGCGCGTATATCCTACTTTTTCGGGGATGTAATGTCCCCGGAGATGATCTTCTTTCCTTTACGTATATTATCAATAGCCCACAACGGTTGAAGATTGATATAATGAAAACATTTCTTCTGTTGTTCAGGATCTGAAAAATCAAAACTAGCACAAGGTATGATATGGTCTACATGCCATAGACCGTGATTTTTTCGTGTCATTCCGGCTTGAAATTTCTTTTCCAAGTGATCCCAGAACTCTTTGAGAGAACAACCAACTAATTTCATGGTTGAATCTGATTTCATCTTTCCTTTTAAAGCTGTCCATATCCTTGCTCTTAAATTTTTCTTTAATCTGTAATTTAAATCTATGCAAAGTTTATGCCTATCATATTTAACTATACGTCTTATTATTCGTTCTTTATTTTTTAAATAGTATTTTTTACTGTATTCTTTCACTTGGTCTCCAATTCTTAAGTGATATCTTTTCCAGTATTCTCTTATTTTTTCTTTATTTTTTAATCGGTATTCTTTTTTTCGTTTTTCTATTTGTTCTTTATTTTTTAAATAATATTTTTTATTGTACTCTCTTTTTCTCTCTGAAGTTTTAAGTGGCATTAAATCCAAGCTTTTAACTCTTCTCCCATAACTTCGGAGGCGATGTTAACTTTCTTGCGGAGGGATTTGACGATTTTTTCATCGACAGTTTCTTCCGCGAGAATATCCACATAGGTCACAGGCTTATGCTGCCCGATTCGGTGAGCACGGTCCTCGGACTGTAATCGTTTCTCAAGGTCATAGCCGTTAGAGTAGTAAATCACGTTATTCGCTGCAGTTAAGGTTATTCCGTATCCGCCCGTTTGAGGCGTTCCCACTAAAAAACGGCATTTTTTATTTTCTTGAAATTTCTTGCGGTTGATCGTTCGTTGATCCTGGGGCGTTAATCCGTAATAATCAACCACGGAGCTCGGACCATATTCTTTTTTAATGGCTTTAAGAATAGTTTTAATGTCAGCTTGCCAATGAGCCCAAATAATGGCCTTACCTTCAACTTCTTCTAAAACGTCCATTAATTCTGATAAGCGATTACTCTTGATTTTTTGAATCGTGCCATCATCTGCTTTAAAATGTCCACAGGTAATCTGTTGTAATCTCATTAATTGAGTAAGTACATTCATCGTAGTAATGGTTTTTCCGTTTAACGTGGCTAAAGCTTCTTGTTTCATTTGTTCATAAACTCTTTCTTGCTCCGAAGTAAGGGTAATGATTCTTTTCATATAAATTTTCTCAGGAAGATCTAAACAATCCTCTTTTAAAACACGGTAGGAAAAAGGTTTTAATTTCTCAGAGAGTTCTTCCAAATTTTTAAATCCATTTACTAAATTAATCATTCTTCCAGCAACATTAATCTGTCGCATTTCTGCATATCGATTTCTAAAAGCATAATAAGATGCAAAATCTAAAAGATAAGGATCCAAAAATTCACACTGTGAGTAAAGATCCAATGGATTTCGAGTTACTGGAGAACCAGTTAAAATTCTTCGATAACTCGCTAAATGGGATAGATCAATAATATTTTTGGTACGTTTCGCTTTTGGATTTTTAATGGTTGTACTTTCATCAACCACCATTAAAGATTTATGAGATCTTATAAATTTAGCAGCGAAAGTTCTTCCTTTATCCGTACTTAGGGCTTCAACATTCATAATTAAAATATGAAGATCTTCTCCAGTTTCAAAAAGTTGATTTAATTTGGATTGTTGTTTTTGATTAATATTGGCTTGCCATAATACCGTTACAGCTTCTATATGCGTTGCTAAATGGGCTGGAAGTTCCTGAGTCGCCCAAGTACTGATTACCCCTTTCGGAGCAATAATTAAACATCCATCAATCTTACCTTTGTCATAAAGCATAGCCATATTGTCGATGAGTACTTTAGTTTTACCAGTTCCCATCTCCATGAAATAGGCATACGTTTCCCTATTCCAGGATTTTTCTAATGCAGTCAGCTGATGCTGATAAGGTTTCGTTTTAAATCTATACTCCATTTTTTCTTTCTTGACAGAAAGTCTATCATAGTTTATAATGTTTGTCAATATGCCAGAAAGTATAGATTATAAAACTATGAAAGAGGGATATAAACCTACAGTTTATGTCATTCAAGAAATCGCAGGTACTCGTATTGGTAGACCTAAAATCAATATTTTAGGGGCATCTCAATATGGGGAATTTAAATTCTTATTACCGGAACTTTCCCAAATCATTTTCTCACCTGGACCTATGATATTCAAACTTAGAAAACTTTTAAAAAATTTTACCAAAGAAGACTTTCTTTTACTCACAGGAGATCCTGCACTTATTCTAATAGCAGGAGTCATTGCCAGTGAAAATACAAACGGGAAATTTAAACTATTAAAATGGGATAAACAAGAACGTAGATATTATCCGATTTCAATCAACATTTATGAAAAAGGAGAATTAAATGAAGGAAAAGAATAAAATTATTATTACAACCCCTAATATTAGTTCTAAACAATGGTCAACTTTATTGTTAGAATTAAATCTTATGAAAAATTCTTGGAGACCATTTGGTGTAAAACTAGATATACAGGCTAGAAATTTTCAAAGAACAATAGATTGGGGAACTAAAAAACATGACGAATTATAAAGATTGGCATTATTATAAATTAAAAGGAAGACTGGAAAAGGCTCAAAGCTGGGAAAAGGATTTTTTAGAAACCGAACGTCAAATAGCCATCAGCGACCAAGTGACGCAGGCTTTGGGAAAAGAGGCCCCTATTACTTACTTTTTAACAAATTTATTAAATTTTCCTATATTATGCTTGACATTCATAAAAAAAGGTTTAATATACCAATCATACAAGAAATGTAAAAAAGAAATAGAACTAATACAGGAGGAAATAAAAAAATATGAATAAACTTGTAGAACAAATGGAGAAAGATCAAACGGAAGTTATCGATAAAACTTCTAATATTAAGTCTTTAGCCGAAGAAGTAAAAAAATTGAGAGCAATGGAAGATCAAGTTAAACTTCAGGAAGAAGCTCTCAAAATAAGTAAAAGAGAACTTGAAATCGTCTCAGCAGAAGTCATTCCAACTATGTTAAGTGAAATGGGATTATCATCACTTAAATTAGCGGATGGATCTTCTGTAGATGTTAAACCGTTTTATAGTGCTACGATCACTGTTCCAAACAGAGAGAAAGCATTTAACTGGCTTCGTATCAACGGCCTAGGGGATATCATAAAGAACGAAATCTCCGTTTCCTTTGGGCGTAACGAAGATAACAAGGCAGCAGAATATGCTGAACTTGCGAAGGGTCAAGGGTTTCAACCAACACAAAAGTTGAAGGTTGAGCCTATGACCCTGAAGGCTCTCGTCCGTGAGCGTGTTGAGGCAGGAAAAGAAATGCCAACGGATATTTTTAACGTGTTCGTAGGAAACCGAACCAAAATAACAAGGAAACAATAACCATGAACCAAGAAGCAAACATCGTGAAACGCGATAAAGCAGGTGCATTAGCTACAAATATTTTTGAAGCCGATGCAAATGCGGGCTCTCAGAACATTACGCAAGAAGATCTAGCGTTACCTTTTCTGAAAGTTTTGGGACAATTATCTCCCGAAGTAAATAAGAAGGACAGCAAATATACTGCTGGTGCAGAACCAGGCAAAATATATAATACTGTCACAACCGAACTCTATACTGAGATCAATGTATTACCCGTCTTTTATAAAAGACAATATGTTGAATGGCAGGATAGAGGAACAAGCATGGGTGCTCCTGTAGCAATTCATGAAGTTAACAGTGGAATCATTAAAGATGCCACTCGAGACAAAATGAATAAGGATAGATTACCTAACGGAAACTATCTTGAAAATACAGCAAACCATTTTGTGGTTTTACTCTCGGGTTCAACCCCTTCTACAGCATTGATTTCTATGAAGGCTACTCAATTAAAGATTAGCAAAAAATGGAATACAATGATGATGAGTACCAAAATGAAGGGCAAGAATGGTTTATTTACACCTCCAACATACAGTCATATTTATAGACTTAAAACTGTTCAACAGTCTAACGACAAAGGAACATGGTATGGTTGGGATGTATCTAAATTAGATACCATCAAAGACAAAGGTGCTTACGACGTTGCAAAGAACTTTGCTGAAAGATTGAGCAAAGGGCAAGTGCAAATTAAACATTCGCCTTCGGAAACTAATACAGACGTTCCGTATTAAAGAATTCACCTAAAGTGAATATCTTGCAAGGAGGAGGCGACAACCGAGAGGGAGTCGCCTCTCTTAAATAGGTAATAGATGGTAGATAAATTTATAAATATATTCGAAGGATTAAAAAGAGCACACGGCTGCACTTATATTAATTCAGTTCCCAAAAATGGAGCAAAACTAAAAACAAAATCTTTTGTTAAAAGAGAAATTGTCACCCGCCAACATTTTGAAAATCATTTAAATGGTATAGAACCCACTCTAGGCATTATCCCTATTAATGAAGAAGATAATTGTAAATGGGGATGCATAGATGTTGATAGTTATGCTGGGTTTGACCATAAAAAATTACTTAGTAAAATTCACACCCTTGAACTTCCTTTAGTCGTATGCCGTTCCAAAAGTGGGGGAGCCCATATTTTTTTATTTATCAAAGACTATATTGATGCCAAAACAGTCAGAGACAAACTTAATCAAATCCGTGCTATTTTAGGATTTGGAAATGCGGAAGTCTTTCCTAAACAAATTGAATTAAAATCAGAAGAAGACACTGGAAACTTTTTAAATTTACCTTATTTTCAAGGAAACAAAACAACTCGTTACGCATTTAAAATTGACGGCACCGCAGCTAATCTCGAAGAGTTTTATGGTTTATATGAATGTTACAGTGTCAAACCTGAGGATGTTGTAGACATACAAATTAAAAGAGCCGAATCAGAATTTAAGGATGGACCACCGTGTATTGAAACCTTATCTTTGGAAGGAATATCCGAACCAGGTCGAAATAATGCTCTGTTTCATTTCGCTATTTACGCAAAAAAGAAATGGCCAAATAATTGGAAAGAAAAAATTTCATGGTTTCATGCTAAATATATTATTGGCGACTTGGAACAAAAAGAAATAGATATCATTAAACACCAACATGAAAAACAGGATTGGGGCTGGAAATGTAATGACATTCCAATGTGCAATCATTGTGATAAAGAATTATGTAAAACAAGAACTTATGGAATCGGAGGTCAAGCTATGTTTCCCGATTTAAACGATCTTCAAGAAATTCAGTTGGAAGAACCTTATTATTATTTAAACGTGGATGGTAAACGTCTTAAACTTCCAAGTGCTAAATATTTAAAACAACAGTCCTTATTTGAAGAAGCCTGCATAGCAGGAATTGGATTATACCCGCCAAGCATGAAACTCAAAGACTGGAAAATCCTTGTGAATCAATTACTTAAGACACGCGAAATTATTACTCCTCCAACAGGAACTACTAAAAAAGATCAACTGACAAATCACCTTGAAGAATTTTGTACTAATCGTGGATCTTCGACCGTAGAAAAAGAAGATATTAAAAAAGGAAGTGTCTACACGAACGAGGGAAAACATTATTTCTTATTTGATTCTTTTTACTACGGCTTCCTTCAACGAAGACGATGGGACGTTAAGTTTCAAGAAACAAGCCAAATGCTCAAGGAAGAATGTGGTTGCACTACGGATCGAATAACAATAGGAAAAAATAGACCAACGGTCACCATCGTAAACTCATTCGAAAAACCACCCGAAGACTATAAAGCTAAGGAACTTAAACCAAAGGATTCTTTTTAATGTTTAAAAGATGTTTTATAGAAAGTTTTATAGATGTAGGAAGTGGGTTTATTTTAGCTATTTTAATACAACTTTATATCTTTCCTTTCTTTGGACTTTATCCAACTATATGGGACAGCATAGGGATTGCTTTAATTTTTACCGTTGTTTCTATTATAAGATCAGCTATTTGGCGAAATTTTTTTAGGAAAATAAAATGAAAACCATTGTACTCGGACCTCCAGGCACAGGAAAAACAACCACACTTCTCAATCTAGTGGATAAATATCTTAAAAAAACAGATCCCAATCGAATAGGCTATTTTGCTTTCACTCAAAAAGCGGCTAACGAAGCCACAGATAGAGCGATGGAAAAATTTAATTTAACGGAAGATGATCTCCCCTACTTTAGAACTTTACACTCTCTAGCTTTCCGAAGACTCGGTATTCAAAAACAAAATGTAATGCAAAAAAGACACTACGCTGATTTAGGAAACAAACTGGGTTTTCCAGTGGACTATGAAGAAAATGATCAGGAAATGAATGGAATTTTTTCAACCAAGAGTGACTACTTAAGAATTATTCAATTGGCTAAACTTAGAAACATCTCTTTTGAAAAACAATATGATTTAAAAGAACACACCCAGGATGTTGAATTTAACAAACTTAAGATTATTGCCAATGAATTAGAGAGATATAAAAAAGAATATAACCTGGTTGACTTCAACGATATGATTCTAAACTTCATTCAATCGAACGCTTCCCCTCATTTTGATGTTGTTTTTATCGATGAAGCCCAAGATCTATCCTTAATGCAGTGGGATATGGTTAAGACGATATGGAACAAAACCGAAGATAATTATATAGCAGGTGATGATGATCAGGCTATTTTTAAATGGGCGGGTGCTGACATAGATAGTTTTATCACGCTCCAAGGAAAATTTATTAATTTAACTCAGTCTTACAGAATCCCAGCCAAAATTCATGAAATTGCTATGAAAATTATTGGTAAAGTTCATAATCGTATTCCTAAATTATGGAAACCTAAGATGAAACAAGGAAAAGTTTCTATATATTCTAACTTTAGAGATATTGATATGGCTCAAGGGGAGTGGCTCGTACTCACTAGAACACGGTCTTTATTAGACGAACTAGAAGAAGTACTTTATCAAAAAGGATATTTCTACAAAAATAAATTTAAAAAAGCATATGAATCGGATCTCTATGAATCAATTACTCAATGGGAAAAATGGCGAAAAGGTGGCATCCTAGATTATCAAACTGTTTCTCAAATCTTTACTTATATGAGTCCACGCCATTTAGAAAAAGAAAAATTAGCGATTATGAATAAGGATAATTTTTATTCTTTAAAAGAATGCCAAGAAAAATATGGCCTGCATACAAATAAAGTTTGGTACGAAGCTTTAGATGAAGCACCTTTTAGACGCGTTTCTTATATTAGAAAGATGAGACAGAATGGAGAGAAATTGAATCAAGCTCCACGAATTATCCTATCCACCATCCATGGAGCCAAAGGAGGCGAATGCCAAAACGTTGTTCTTCTCACTGATTTAACAAGACGAACTTACGGGGAGTATGAAAAAAGACCCGATGATGTTAATCGATTATTCTATGTAGGGGCAACACGAACCAAGGAACATCTTCATATTGTAGAACCTAAGGATGTATATAAAAGTTACCAACTATGAGCGTGTATAAAAAACAAATTGGCGGAACTCATTATAAGGATATGAAAATCCAACCGAGTGAATTTATCAATGAGAACAAATTGCTCTTTGCAGAAGGAAATGCTATTAAATATATTTGCAGACATGCATCTAAAGGAGAAGTTAAAGATCTAGAAAAAGCAAAACATTATATTGATATGATTATTGACAGAGATTACGGTGATAAACCCAACGTTAAACCCTTACCTCCAGGATATACCTTAACAACCAAATGAGTATTCAACCACCCCTCTTTGCACCACAAACCGAATGGATTCCTCCAGAAACCTTTCCAAATTTATCCAAGTACGATGAAATTGCTATTGATCTAGAAACTAAAGACGTCAACCTTATAAAGATGGGATCAGGATCCGTAAGAGGAGACGGTGTCATTACAGGCATTGCAGTCGCTGTTAAAGACTGGTCAGGTTATTATCCGATTGCTCATGCCGGCGGAGGCAATATGGACAGAAAAAAAGTCCTGGAATGGTTTAGGGCTGTTCTAAAAACGGACGCCGTTAAAATTTTCCACAATGCCATGTATGATATCTGCTGGATTAAAACTCTGGGTAATATTGCCATTGGGGGAGATGTCGTTGATACGATGATTGCCTCAGCCTTAGTTGATGAAAATCAATTACGTTATGATCTTAATCATTGTGCCCGTCGCTATACAGGACAAGGCAAAGATGAAGGAGCTCTTTATAATGCAGCAAAAGAATGGGGCGTAGATCCAAAACAAGAAATGTATAAACTGCCAGCCATGTACGTTGGAGCTTATGCTCAGCGTGATGCAGAATTAACATTGGCTCTTTGGCAAGAATTAAAAAAAGAAATTGAGCATCAAGATATTGAATCTATTTTCAAAATGGAGACGGAACTTTTTCCTTGTCTGGTTGAAATGCGGTTTCTCGGGGTACGTGTAAATCAAGAACAGGCAGCGATCGAAAAGGAAACATTACTGGAACAAGAGAAACAATTACTTCATGAAGTGAAACAAAGCACGAACGTTGACGTTCAGATTTGGGCAGCTCGTTCTATTGCTAAAGTCTTTGATCAACTTAAACTTCCCTACGATCGAACCGTTAAAACTAAATCACCTAGTTTTACTAAGAATTTTTTATTCAACCATCCTGATCCTATTGTTAAAAAAATTGCCAAAGCCAGAGAAATTAATAAAGCCCATACCACTTTTATTGATACGATTCTTAAACACACGCACAACGGACGTATCTATGCGGAGATTAATCAATTACGCGGAGATAATGGTGGTACGGTAACAGGACGATTTAGTTATAGTAACCCGAATCTTCAACAAATTCCAGCACGGAACAAAGATCTTGGACCACGGATCAGGTCTTTATTCCTCCCTGAGGAAGGCCATACATGGGGTTGTTTTGACTATAATCAGCAAGAGCCTAGGTTGGTAGTGCATTATGCTTCGCTTCAAAATCTGCTCGGCGTAGAGGAAGTTTTAAATGCTTATAAGGATGGCGACGCAGACTTTCATAGTATTGTCGCTGACATGGCCCATATTCCAAGATTTCAAGCAAAGACCATTAATCTAGGATTATTTTATGGAATGGGAAAAAATAAATTGCAGGCAGAACTAGGGGTGAATAAAGAAAAAGCCGAAGAAATTTTTAGCCAATATCATACCAAGGTTCCTTTTGTAAAACAACTGATGTACGCCGTTATGCAGCGTGCACAGAATAGTGGAAAAATAAGAACTTTACTTGGTCGATTGTGCCGGTTTCATTTATGGGAACCCAATCAGTTCGGGATTCATAAAGCATTACCACACGAAGAAGCACTCAGGGAACACGGACCAGGAATTAAAAGAGCATACACCTATAAAGCTTTAAATAAATTAATACAGGGCTCTGCTGCCGATATGACCAAAAAAGCTATGATCGAATTATATAAGGAAAAAATTATACCCCACATTCAAATTCATGACGAATTAGACATTTCTGTGCATAGTATAGAAGAAGCAACTAAAATAAAAAACATTATGCAGAATGCTGTAACCCTTGAAATTCCCAACAAAGTAGACTATGAATCTGGCCCCAATTGGGGTAGTATCAAATAGGAGGAAACTATGGAAAAAGTGAAACAAGTTTGGACATTAGCAAAAGCTAATCCAAAAATATCTATCGCTATAGCGGTAGCGATTGTTGCCATTTATTTTTTAGCAACTTAGGAGTTTTATGATAAATGGCCTATCTAAATGTAAACACACCGGCGATCTATGCACAGATCCGGAGAGAGTATCTCTATGATCTTAAAGAACATCGTGGAGAAGTGGAAGACTGTCTCATTTTTGGGCTGGCTTCAATCACGGGTCGTCCGGTTTTGTTCCATGCCATTATGGAAAACGGTGCAATCTTTTACCGTTTACCCATCTCTGCATTTATCCAAAAAGGATATAATGTCGAAGAAGTTCCTAGGATGCGACTTGATGAGCTGGAGTTGTGGAATTGCTTTAGTTACTATCCTAGCGTTACTTCTTTTGACATCCTTGACGGTCAATCCGGGAAATTCATAGGAAAAGACAAGAAGTGGTATGCTGGCGCGTATCTTTTTACAGTTGACTGGGCTCATCCAGAGAGTAATATAGTAGATACAGATCATTCGGAGATTCCGCAGGAGCATAAATGTGCACACATACTTGCTTTAGAAAATGGTAACTACGCTGCTCAGCCCAATAACCGACTGATTTGGAGCATTCCTTCTTTTACGGTAAGGGATGAAATTCCTTTTGACTGGAAAGTTCAAACCAGTGAATGGAACGTAGAAGATAGTCGTAAATGGAAAACAGAAGATTCGGATAAATTCTTCTATCAAATTGAGGAGACAAAAAATGATTAAAAAATGGTGGAAAAAATTCACTAATTGGTTCTGGAAAGACTTTTATGGCCGAGACTAGGTGTCAAAGTTGTAATTGTTTATGCCACTGTTCTGTGGTAGGTCATTCTGATATGCTTGGAATATGTTCGTGCCAAATGTGCAAGTGTGATAAAAAAGAGGTCGTAGTAGATGACACAAAGGAATGTGAAACGTGCCAATAGATCTAAAAAAATGTTGTGGTACGCACTCAAAAGAAAAAGAAGACAAAGGCGAGTGCTGTCAACAAAGCAATCAAGAAAACGCGGAAGCGTTAACGTATGAGAACGAAGCTAAAAGGAGCAACAATGAATAAACTATTCTTGGTGTTAGCCCTATTATTTGCCCTGAGCGCCTGCTCGGTAGGCAAAAAATGTACCTATACACAGGATGGAACGAAAATTTCATCGTGGGTGTGGTTCTATGGCGACAAACCAATCGATCTAGATAAAAATAACTGCAACTAAAAAGATGGTTAATTTTCCCCATGATATTCAAATCATGGGGATGTTTATCTTTATTACTTTATATTTAGTTATTATGATAATATTCTAATGATGATGTGGACTGATTTTATAGATGTGATGAACTTTATATTTATTGCTAATGATGCGTGGATGTTTTGGTTAGCCTTTATCCTAGGTGGAACCCTTATTTGGAATATAAAAAAATGAAATGGATTATAGCAATTTTAATTGGACTTTCTATCGGAATTGCTGCAGGATTCAGTATCTATCACTATTTCTTTATGGCTAAGTTTAGTTGTTGTGGAGTCTATGGCTAAGAAAAAAAGCCGTAATCCTATAGCCAGGGTTTTAAAATACTTTACACCCAAAAGATTTAAAGATAAGACTAAATACAATAGGAAACAAGATGGCCGACTTTGGAAAAGGAATATGGGGAAGAGGGATGCACTTTGACGCTGAAATTGTAAATGGTGTATGTCCTACCTGTAGCCAAAATTCTGTTCTTATTTCATTATATGCCCATAATTATCGTTGCACGACGTGCGGACAGGATATGGAGCAAAAGATAAATGGTGTTATTACTTATATTCCTATTACATCTGCCAATGGGGGACCTACAATCTCGTTAGGCCATGGCTCAGAAAAGGCCTAGAGGTTACGGATACGTCCATATTAAAGTTACCCATCGCAAGCGCCGAGGGCGACATGCAAAAAAGTACGGAAAAAGAATTCCCCGCAGAAAGAAAACACGCGGTCAGGGACACTAATAAGTTCTAACTGGTTTGCAATTATACTTTGTTCCTACCTTGTAATCATTCACATATTTATAACCCATTTTAGACATTAATTTCATAGACTCCACCTGAGCGTTACGAGAGCACTCATACCAACTATCATATAAGGTGGGATATTCAATTGGGGCCATACAGGCGTTTCCCTGGAGAAACGAACACACCCATAATGTTAAAACAAACTTCATATTATCCTTGACAATCCACTAAAATCGTAGTATCATTTCCTTTCAATGCCAACAAAAGGAAAGAAGATGACTGACATCACTAAATATAGAAATGTATCGTTATCTAAAGATACTTACGCCATCCTCATTAAATTATCAAGAAGTTTACTAGGAAATGGTACTAAATTATCTATTAGCAAGACGATAGAATCACTAGCCAACGAAAAAGTAAAAAAAGTTAACGGCAAATCAAAATAAAGCTTGACAAATCCATTAGAATGGTTTAGAATATGTCAATAATTATGAGAGATGGAAAATATATAAATACAGACACGCCAGAAGAAAACAAAAAAGCAGAACTTAAAGCTATTGGTGCACGCATCACAGCAAAAAGGTTGCAGGCTGAAAGAGCTGTTGAAGAAATAAAACACGAAAGAAAAAAAGAAAAAGACACCCCTAAACGCAAAGAGAAATCAACCAAAATTCTACTGCGAACTCAAACAATTCTAAAAAAAGCCTCGGCATCTTGGCCCGCACGAAGCGATTTACGGGAAGTATTGCAGGACGTAAATGAAGTCGTAGCTGCTGACGATTTTAAACGTCACACGAAAATTTTTGTAAAAGTTTTAAGCGTCTTGGAAACAGTAATTCCTTTATGGACAGGCGAACAGATGCTACAACTCACCAAACTTCAAAAACTTATACGTTTACTCAATGAAAAAGAAAGGGAATATAATTTTGAAAAATCTGGATCCATTTATCAAAGAAGTGGCTCTGTAAAAACTAAAACCCATCTTACTACTGGCGATATAAGTCGCTGGCTACAAACATCAAAAAAAGGAGATCGTCTAGTTTATTACACAGGTCATACTTTTGACCACAAAGAATATCAGCAACAAAAAGTTTTTGATTATGTTAGAGATTTATGTTTTGATTTTGCACCCATCGCTAGCACCAAGAAATTTTATACTAGCAAAGGAGGATCGGGTAGTGATTGGGGAGTTAAATATCATAATATTATTACTTTATTTCAACAGGTTGTTGCTCCTGAACAAAAAGACGATGACAAAAATATTATCACACACAACGTCTATAATTATATTATGGAGAAACTATGAGAATTTTCTGTGTAGGGTGTGGGTGTACACCTAAGCCTGACGAATGGGCGTATGAGGGGGCTAATTATTGCATCGATTGTAGTCAAACTCTTATTTGTGGATCTTGTAAAGGCAATGGATTTTTAACTCAAAACAATGTATACAAATCACAGTGTTGGGTATGTGACAGCCAAGGAGAAGTGTATGCGTAAATTAGTTTTAATGGGAAGTTTTATATTATTGACGGGTTGTAGCGAATTTGCTTTACTAGCATCTGCGGGTAGTGTCGGTTTGAGTCAAAATTCTTATGCTAAAATGTACAACGCTGTAGATTTTGGAGTTGTAGTTACAACGAAGAAAGGAATTAAACAACACGCTTATACACAAGGAAAAAAATATCTTAAAGAATTGGCTAAAGCTAAAGCCACTGGAAAAAAATATATTGTAGACTATGCAAGAGCTAGAGCACTAGGAATCATGAGTAATCATTAATGACAGACGATGAAATAATCCACCAACTTAATAAAGAGATTTATGCAGAGGCTGCTGATCATAATGAAAAATATAAAGATTCTATGCTGGTCGCAACGTCCTATTTGGCAGTAGCCACAAAGATCCTACGTAGTATTATGAACGAAGAAAATTTTAGAATGTTTATGGATCATATTTCTGAAGAAAATATTCCACCATTCAAGAAACCAACTATCCATTAATGTATAAACCTTTACCCGAATCATTAACTATTTCACCCTCAGGCATCGACGGCCTGGGTTTATTTGCCAAGGAAGGTGTGGCTCAAGGAACCAATTTGGGCATGAGTCATTTAAAAATGGGTGAAACCATTTTCCGTACCCCTTTAGGTGGATTTATTAATCACTCCAACAACCATAACTGTGTCAAGGTAGAATTAATGATGACTAACGCCGATAAGCCTGATCTTAAATATTATTATAAAAAATGGAATCTGATCACTGTGCGTGATATTAAAGAAGGAGAAGAACTCACGACACAATATACCTTTTACAAAGTATGAAAAAAATAAATTATCACGATAAATTACGCAGAATGATAGAAAAAATACGAAAGGAAACGGGATGGAGAAACATCTTCAAACTAGTCAAAGCAGCGCAGAAGCGACTCAAGTAGCCTACATCGCAGGTTTATTCGATGGCGAAGGTAGCGTGGACTACGCTAAACGATGGGGAACAAGTGCAACCAATAAAAAACGCTACTTGTTCAGGCGCATTAGTTGTGAAATGAGCATGACGGAGTATGAAGTTCTTAAATGGGTTCATCAAACATTAGGTTTTGGCCGTCTAGGATCCAAAAAAGTGCCTGAAGGACGCAAGCCTCAGTGGCGTTGGACTTGTTGTTTTCGATATTCCTACAAGTTTGCTCAACAAATATTGCCCTATGCAAAAGTAAAGCATAAAAAATTAAAACAGATTATAGACCATTACGATGAAGGTACTTGATTTATTCAGTGGAATTGGAGGATTTTCATACGGACTAGAAAAACTTGGGTTTAAAACGGTAGCCTTTTGCGAGATTGATAAGTTCTGTAAATTGTTGCTGCAAAAACACTGGAAAGGAATTAAAATATATGACGATGTCAAAGAAATTACCAAAAGACAACTTGAAGCAGATGGAATTGAACTACCTGAAGTTATTACAGGAGGCTTCCCGTGCCAGCCATTTAGCGTGGCAGGGAAACAACGAGGAACCGACGATAACCGTCACCTCTGGCCACAAATGTTTCGCATTATCCGAGAGCTTGCCCCACGGTGGGTTATTGGAGAAAATGTCCGAGGCCTTGTTAACATCCAGGACGGCATGGTCTTCGAGACTGTGTGCACTGACCTGGAAGGAGAAGGCTACGAAGTCAGGGCGTTTAATATTCCAGCTGCAGGCGTCGGTGCCCCGCACAGACGGGAACGAATCTGGATTATTGCCAACGCCAAGAGCCAAGGAACCAGGAAGAACGACCGAGGGTTATGGCAGGGGACTAGCGGAACTAATGGAAGGCAAGGAACAAATCAAGATGTGGAGGACACCAGACGCCCACTGCGACAGGGGTCCCTCTTCAAAGAAACGAATGAAAATGAAACTGGAAAAAGGAATGCCAATATCAATCAACGATCAAGTAGCCCATCCGAATCTGATGTGGCCGACTCCAAGAGCCTCCAAGGCAATGGGAGAGGACGTCACGAACATCCGAGCACGGAACAAGGACCGCAGCAAGCTGGAGGAACGAGTGGCTCTATGGCCAACGCCTACGGTGGACGCAGCTCACAACCGAGCGACCAAGTACAAGCAGGGTGGGACCAGTCTGGCTACGGCGGCGAAGATGTTGCCAACGCCGACGAGACGCGACTACAAGGATTCGGGACCGAACACCAACTACGAGAAGGCCAGAGCGAAGAGTCGACTGGCAGGATCGGCTGGTGGGAGTCTGAACCCGACGTGGGTCGAGTGGCTCATGGGGTATCCGGCAGGGTACACCGACTTAAAGCATTGGGAAATGCTATCGTCCCGCAAATCGCGGAAGAAATCGGACGTGCCATCCTCAAAGCAGAAGGAGCCGAATGAATCCTGAAGAACAAATTAAAGTTTTAAAAGAAACTAAAGAAGAAGAAATTAAAAAACGTTTTACTATTGATGGCGTTTACATACCACAACTTCAATGTAAAAAACTTCAATTCAATCAAAGCAAATTAAGAAATGAAGAAAGAATGCTTAATCTTATTTTACAAAGAGCGTGGGGAGCAAAGAGGAAAATGGGACCAGAATCTGCATTTGAGGATATGTTGGCCTATTTAAAAAAATGGAAAAAAGAAAATCATGGATGGCAAAAACAAGCGAAAGAAAAATTACATGAACTAGAGATAACTATAAAGGAAGGAAAAACAACATGACAACACAGTCGGACTCGTCCACAAGTATTAAAGTTTTAAAAGAAACTATTGCCTGGTTTAAAAAACAGATCGAGCCTCACGACTGTGGCTGGATGCACACCACGATCGCTGGCCTTAATCACCGGATCCAATTTTTAAAGAAAGAAATTAAAAAGGATCGATCCAAGGAAACCTGGATCGAAGGCTATAATAAACATAAAAAAAGTTTTGACAAATGGAAAGAAGAGAGGTGTCCACACAATTAGATGAATAAAAAAGAAGACGTAAGATATAAAAAACTAGATACACCCAAAGTAACACACATGTTAAATTTAATGCAATGGGTGTATGGTGATAAACATATAAGAGGCACACATGATGAAGTATGTGTTGATGGCAAAGAAAAAAAAATAGCACCTTTGTTTTCTGCATTTACTGCATTTATAATATCAAGTGCCTTATGTATGAGAATGCCTGGACAAGAAAAAATTGTTGTTCCAAGTGAATTACCCAAAGAAGAAGTTTTGAAAAAAATAGATCAAATTCTACTTGCATTAGAGGCCATGTTAGAACAACCTATAAGAGGGAATCTTGTAAGTTGTTTAGATAAATATATTACTAATGGGAAATGGGAAACTAAAGCAATGAAAGACGAAGAAGCTGAAATGCTTTTTGGAAATAGGCCGAACTAATGACCGCACTATCAACGTCCTTGTGTATGAGTCTGTGGCCCCGTGGACGACGGATCCTGATTGCCATGGCCGTATATGAATGCATGAGGAGACAGTACAGGTGAAATATCTTATTTTTACACTTCTGGGAGCAATGGTCCTTTATCTGATTTACGTTAACTATATGATTCGAACCTACCCTTATTATTTTTTCCAATGAAACTAAAAAAGAAAAGAAATAAACTAGGACAACAGATCGACCGATACTGGAAAATTCGGGATGTTCAACGTGCCATAAAGATAGCACGTCTTCTCACCGATCCTAAAAGTACGCTAAAAGACGCTAAGGAACTACTCAATGAGAAATAATAGAAAAGAATACAATAAAAAAT
>Ga0208182_1000742_pt1 | contig 18751 bp, 15 predicted proteins | sample MalvireepMed_906_FD_184248 | JGI IMG/M metagenome (GOLD analysis project Ga0208182, IMG submission 184248) | Marine viral communities from the Global Malaspina Expedition - Malaspina viral metaG DeepMed_906 (SPAdes) (version 2) | ecosystem: Environmental > Aquatic > Marine > Oceanic | place...
TTGCCGATACCTAATGAGTTGGCTACTTCTGGTATCTTCCTGCCTTGATCTTCAACCAGTTTAATGGCTTCTAGCTTAAATTCTTGGCTGTAGCGTCCGCGTTTGGTGGTCATATCTTCTCTCCAGTTTTGGTGATAGTATAACCTCTTATCTACTGTCCTATTTCATTATGCCACTACAATGACACCTGCTGAGTACAGGCAGGTGGCTTAATTATTCTACGATGATGTTGTGTTAAGAATGGGGTATTTACAATGAGGTAATTCCGCTTATGGAACATTTAGCAGGCCTAACAAGACCGTAAGTTGACCTCCCTGCGCTACACTTCAGCCGGTAAATTATGGCAGCGTTGATATCACTACCACTTGCCAAGTTGAATACACTGATGACTATCTAACTTGTAAGCCATAATTACTTTAGTTTGAATTAAAGTGAGTGAATGCATAGACTGAAGCAAGTAATGTTGTCTTCAGTCTATGTTCGTAGTTCGATTACACTTATTCTATAGGAGACGGCTTACCGTGCGGGCTTGAGCGTAGGTACTGTTTGGGCGCTTTGACGGTTGCGCCAAGCTCGGCCGCCGCGTGCCACGGCCAGTGCGGGTCATAGAGGATACCGCGTGCCAAGGCAACCGCGTCCGCTTGCTGCTCGGTGATGATGCTTTCTGCCTGCTCGGCCTCGGTGATTAGGCCCACGGCAATGACGGGTATATTGACCGCTTCTTTTACGGCTGCGGCAAAAGGTACTTGATAGCTCGCCTTTACAGGGATTTGCTGCTCTGGGCTCAGTCCTGCGGTGCTCACATGGATATAATCACAGCCTAATGCTTCTAAGGCTTTAGCCAGCTCAATCGTTTGGGTAAGGTCCCAGCCGCCTTCGACCCAATCGGTTGCAGAAACCCGCACGCCCACTGGCTTGTCACTTGAAAACTCAGCCCGAACCGCTGTAAACACGTCAAGTAACAAGCGCATTCTGTTTTCAAGACTGCCGCCGTATTGATCATCACGCTTGTTAGAAAGCGGCGATAAAAACTGATGCAATAGATAGCCGTGCGCACCATGCAGCTCAATTAAGTCAAGCCCCAGCGTATCTGCGCGTTTTGCTGCATTCACAAAATCACTGATGAATGTATCAATGTCATTTTGATCCATTGCTGTGGGTACAGTAGAGTTTTCGTCATACGCAAGCGCTGATGGTGCCACCGTTTGCCAGCCATTTACCTCATCAGGGGCAATCGAGCCGTCGCCGTCCCATGGTTTTTTGGTTGACGCTTTACGCCCAGCATGGGCTAACTGGATGCCTATCGGCATTGGGCTGTACTGTCTGACAGCAGTGAGCGTTTTATCCAGTGCCGCTTGCGTCCTGTCATCCCATAATCCCAAATCAGCATAGCTGATGCGTCCTTGCGGGTTGACCGCCGTCGCTTCTAAAATAAGTAGCCCTGCACCGCTCAAACTCATCTGACCGATATGAATCGTATGCCAATCGCTTGCCGCGCCGTCATTGGCAGAGTACTGGCACATGGGGGCGATGATAATACGGTTATCTAATGTAAGTTGCCCAAGTTGTAAAGGCGAAAAAAGCTGGCTCATAATAAATCCTTAAAAAAACGCGCTTTGCTTAAAGGCATGGAAAATAACAGGAAAAATCGATATAAATGGTTTATATAATTAGCGCTTGAATACATGATGGGGATGAATGGTTTTTTTTATAGGGTACATTTAAGTGAGGCTAGCTGATATATAGATTACTCTCAATCATGTTTTTCATATGCAGCAGGCGAGGGGCGATGTCTTCTTCTAATTTGGTGCGACTCAGGATAAAACTTGGCGCGCCGCAGTTAAACGTGAGCAAACCTTCCGTCGGGTGCATCAGCGCAATGGCAACCGCATTGACATCCTTTTGCCATTCACTGATAGAAAAACAATAGCCGTAATCTTCATAATCTTGAAAGGCTTTGTCCAGCCCTCGTCTGATCTTTAGCCAATCATCCTTGTACTTATTGCGAATCGCATTTAGGATAAATTCTTGCTCAGCAGGCGGCATGCTGGCGAGGCAAGCGCGTCCCATTGAGCTTAAATGAATGGGGAGATATGAGCCGATATTGCGCTGCATGGTCGTGCTACCAGCGCCCTGTACCACATTGAGATAGACCATCATCAACCGATCGCGAGTCGCCATGGCCACCGCACTATTGGCATAATCTGCCAGCTCTTCCATATAAGGGGTCGCGAGGTTATTGATGGAGATGTTGGTCATCATGGTATAGCCAAACCCAAGTACGCCGGTTGAGAGCTGATACTTACTGCTCGTAGTAGACTGTTTGAGATAGCCTAATTTGACCAGGGTATAGGTGAGGCGAGTGATGGTACCCTTAGGAATCCCTGTCAGTTGACTCAGCTCTTGATTGCCCAGATAAGGTCGCTTCGGGGTAAAACAGCGCAGTAGCTCAAGACCACGAGCCAACGCGGTGACAAATTGTCTGTCGTTTTTGCCCTGCATCTCTGCAATGGGTTCTAACAACTCCATATGCATCTCATTATTAGGGTCGTCATTGGCAAAGGTGTCGTTCGTCATAGGCGGTCTATTATCCCAATTCAGTCCATACAAGCATAGTAAAATTATAACTACCTAGCGTCACCGTGAGCCAGTATTGCTCTATAGAACAAGTGTTTAGCAAATACTTATTATAGGCTTTATCACTGACTCACAGTCACATGCCAAGGGCAGTTTATCTTGTTCATTATACTATATTACCGTACATTTATATTCTCAGCATAGCATGATGTGGGTAGATTGTTTCGCTATGCGGTATGAACGGTCGTAATATAGGGAGTCAACGCCATTATAAAAGATTTTATGAGGCCTCTTGTGGATCATACTGCTTTTCTTTGATAAACAAGGTTGGGATCAGACCACATAAGAAGTAAGCACCTGCCATCAGCAGCAGACCTGCACCGATGGAGTTATGCATGGCCATATAGCCAATAGCGACAGGGGCAATCACAGAGCCAAGTCGCCCGATATTAAAGGCACCGCCAATAGCTGTCCCTCGAATAGCTGTCGGGAAGCTCTCGGTCAGATAGGTAGCATTGATGGCATAAGGAATACCGTATAAAAAACCAAAGGTAATCATTAACCAGCCAATGTTTTCTGGAGTATGCATATAGACTAAGAAAGGAATGAATAGCGCGGTGCCCATGGTGCCAAAAGCAAAGACTATTTTTCGACCGATTTTATCCGCCATAAAACCTGCTATTACTTTAGCAAACATCATCGTTAGGTAAGTGCCCGCCATATATAGCGCCATTTCTTTAAACTTGATACCGAGCTCTGTCTCTAGATAAGACGGCAGCCAGTTACTCACACCAAAATAACCAAACAGTAAAAGCCCTGAACTCATCGACCACAATATAAACATGATGCGATGTTTGGGGTTTTCGAATATGGCTTTGTAGGGATTTTCCGCTTTTTGTAGTGTGTTTTTCTCGCCACTTAACTTGCGCGCACGAGCCTCTTTCCAAGATTGTGGTTCCGGTACTAAAAAATACATTGAGACTGAAAGGAGAATGGGTAAAAATGTTAAAAGGTATAGGGTACGCCAGCCATAGCTAGGGATGATCCATGCTGAAATGCTGGTAATGACCAAAGACCCGAGCGTAAACCCTGTCATGAGCGCGGCAAGTACCGTGGTTCGATGCTTCGTCGGCACCATCTCAGACATCAACGTGTTGGTGGCGATATATAAGCTGCCAAGCCCTAAGCAAGCAATAAATCGTAGTGCCACAAACTGCTCATAGCTCTGCACAAGCCCACTAAAACCAGATAGGATAGAAAACATCCCCGTCGCCAGAACGATCACGCGTACCCGTCCGAAGCGGTCACAGGCCCAGCCGCCAAAAACTCCGCCAATAGCCATGCCAAACAATGACCAGCTGCCCAGCGCGCCAGCTTGTACATTGGTCAATCCAAATTCTTGCTTGAGACTAGAGAGGGTAAAAGCAAGAATACCGATGTCAGCGCCATCACATAGCAATACCAAAAAACAAAAAACAAAGGCCAGCTTCCAAGGCTGTTTTTGGACCGCGCTTGCGCTTGGGTCTGACGTTATAGCGACACTTTTCACAATGTATATCCTTATCGTTGTGAGAATCAAAGTCTGAGTTATAAAGAGAAGGGAACGGCATCAGCATCCTAGCAAATACCGCCTTGTGTTTTGGTGAGCACGCCTGCGAGATAGATTACTCGCTGGCTTCTTTGATCATATTGCGGGCAATGATGACTTGCTGAATTTGGGTCGTACCTTCATACAGACGATAGAGACGCACATCACGATAAAAACGCTCAATACCATAATCTGCGATATAGCCTGCGCCGCCGTGGATCTGTACCGCTCGATCAGCCACGCGGCCACACATCTCGGTGGCAAACATTTTGGCACATGAGGATTCGGTTACGACATCTTTGCCTTCATCACGCAGGCGCGCCGCATCTAGTACCATGGATTTGGCAGCATAAATCTCTGCTTTTGAGTCAGCGAGCATGCCTTGAATGAGCTGAAAACTGGCAATAGGCTGCCCAAATTGCTTACGCTCGACGGCATAATGTAATGCATCATTTAGCATGCGAGTCGCAGCTCCAGTACTGGCTGCTGCAATGTGCAATCGTCCTTTATCTAAGACTTTCATCGCGGTTTTGAACCCAACACCCTCGACACCGCCGATGAGCGCATCGGCTGGCACGACACAGTTGTCAAAGATGACATCGCAGGTATGCGCGCCTTTTTGACCCATTTTTTTATCAATTTTGCCCAAGGTAATACCCGGCGTGTCACTCTCCACAATAAATGCCGAAATGCCGCCAGCGCGTTTGTTTTGTGGGTCAGTACGTGCCATGACAGTGAAGATGCCCGCTTGCGGGGCGTTGGTGATATAGCGCTTGGTACCGTTGATGATATAAGTATCACCATCTCTAACAGCAGTTGTCTTTAATGAGGCCGCATCTGAGCCTGAGTCAGGCTCGGTCAAGCAAAATGAACCAATGATCTCACCGCTGGCAAGGCGAGGCAGATATTTCTGCTTTTGCGCTTCCGTGCCATCAATCACAAGACCAGATGAGCCAATACCATTATTTGTCCCTATTAATGAGCGAAACGCGGGGGAGGTGCGTCCCAGCTCAAATGCCAAGGTCACTTCTTCTTCCATCGTGACACCCAGTCCGCCGTACTCTTCAGGAATAGTTAGCCCAAACAGCCCAAGCTCGCGCATCTGCTCGATGATCTCTTCTGGTAGGCGATCGTTTTCTGCCACCCAGTGCTCCAGAGGAACGAGTTGGTCATTAACGAAGTTGCGGATGGTATGAGTGATATGGTCGAGGGTTTCTTTATCTCTAATCATATGAGTCTTCCTTGTTGGATAAATGCCTGTTTGATTGATGACTGATAGTCATAATGGTTTTTAACCTGATAGTCATAACGGCTTTTTGACGATGTTAGTCATGTGACGTCCTTGGATGATTAGCATAATCGATGAATAAGTAAATTACAATAGTTTTGGTTTAAAAAACCGCATTGCGGTATTTTTATTATAAATATGATAATTATTCTCTATAATTTTTCTCATTTAACCAATTTTTGCCCTTCACAAACCAAAATAAACAGTATATATTGATATTAAATACCGCATAGCGATATTTTTATTTCAAAATAATCGTTTTAATATGTTTTTGTACTTTATTATGTATTTGTACTTTATATCGGAATGAGGTTTAAGGAGTGGATCATGGAAGAGCAACTCATTATTTGTGAAAAACCAAAAGAGGGCGTGAGTGTCATCACGCTCAATCGACCCAAAGTGCGCAATGCACTAAACAGTGAGCTACGCCAACAAATGGCAGATTTGTTCATTCAGTTAAATGATGATCCACACACCAAGGCGATCGTGCTGACGGGTGGTGATAAGGTGTTTGCCGCTGGTGCCGACATCAATGATTTTTTGACGACTGGCACAGCAGATATGTATTTGCGTCGTAGCGAGCGCTATTGGGATGCCATCACTCATTGCCGCAAGCCCATCATCGCGGCTGTCAATGGTTACGCACTTGGCGGTGGCTGTGAGCTGGCCATGCATGCTGACATCATCATCGCTGGCAAATCTGCCAAATTTGGGCAGCCCGAGATCAAAATAGGACTCATGCCAGGAGCAGGAGGCACGCAGCGTTTGTTTCGTGCCATTGGCAAACACAAAGCCATGAAGATGGTACTGACGGGCGATATGATCAGTGCTGATGAGGCGGACACAATGGGGCTGGTCTCTGAAGTCGTCGACGATGAGGCTGCCATTATGCGTGCCATCGAGATTGCCGAGCAGCTATCAAAGTACTCTCCTATTGCCTTAGCGCAAATCAAGGAGGTGGCAACGCTGGGTGCTGATATGCCTTTAGAAGGCGCGTTAGCACTGGAGCGTAAAGCCTTTCAAATTCTGTTTGATACGCATGACCAAAAAGAAGGCGCCAAAGCTTTTTTGGAAAAGCGCTCAGCCGACTATCAAGGCTATTAAGGGGCAGATGCCGCTTATCTCTTTTGTCCACGCCGACCAACTCTTATCGCAAACTATGTAGAGAAACATTATGACCGTGAATACACTTGCCATTGTTGGCACTGGTATTATGGGTATGGGTATTGCCCAAATTGCTGCCCAAGCTGGTATCCAAGTCCTTTTATATGACGCCAAAGCAGGCGCAGCTGAGCAAGGACGACACTCCTTGCAAGCCATGCTCGAAAAGCTCACCGCTAAAGGCAAATTCAGCGATGACGAGCTACAGGCTATGCTAAGCCGTTTAACCATCGTTCAAGAGTTAAGCCAAATCGCGACCGCTGAGATAGTGGTTGAAGCCATTATCGAAAATCTAGACATCAAAAAACAGCTTTTTGCCCAGTTAGAAAGTGTGGTTACCGCCGATACTATTTTGGCGACCAACACCTCCTCATTATCAGTCACGGCAATTGCTGCTGACTGTGAATATCCAGAGCGCGTGGCAGGGTTTCATTTCTTTAACCCCGTAGCACTGATGAAAATTGTAGAAATTATTCCGGGCCTTTCTACTCAGCAATCAGTTATTGACGCGCTCACTGATTTGGCCAAGCGGATGGGACATCTGGGCGTGGTCGCAAAAGACACACCGGGTTTCATCGTCAACCATGGTGGCAGAGCCTATGGCACCGAAGCGTTAAAAATACTGGGTGAAGGCGTCGCAAGTTTTGAGCAAATAGACCGCATTTTACGAGAGGGCGCCGGCTTTCGCATGGGGCCGTTTGAGCTGTTAGATCTGACGGGCATTGATGTGTCACACCCCGTGATGGAGTCAATTTACGACCAGTTTTATCATGAAGCGCGCTATCGCCCGCATCCATTAACTCGTCAAATGCTGGTAGGCAAAAAGCTCGGCCGTAAAGTTGGCGGCGGTTTTTATCAATACGAAAAAGGTCAAAAGATTTCTGTAGATAGCGCTCAGAATCAATCGTCTAAGGCGGCGGCGCTTATAGCTGATGCCACTATTAGCTCAGTTTGGATTGGCGCTGATTTGGCAGAAGATAAGACGCAGCTGGTCGATTACCTAAATGCTCATGACGTCACTATCGATGACAACGACACACCACACCCTGATAGTTTGGTGCTACTCGCCATCTATGGCGAAGATACGACCAATGCCGCGATTCGTTATCAGGTTGATCCCAAGCAAGCCGTTGCCATTGATATGCTCACCGAACTTACAAAGCATCGTACGTTGATGCCAAGCATCGTCACGCAAGAACGATTCGTGGCGCAAGCTTATGCATTATTTGGCAGTAGCACGGGTAATAAAGGCTCAGATAGTCGTGAAGCAGATGCGCAGGAGGCGGGTAGTGCCACGCTGATTGCCGAAAGTACAGGTTTTGTGGCACAGCGGGTGGTCGCCATGGTAATCAATCTCGGCTGTGATATCGCCATGCAAAAAATTGCCACGCCAGAGGATATCGATAATGCCGTCAAGCTTGGGCTGGGGTATCCGTATGGTCCGATCTCTTGGGGCGATCATCTTGGTGCCTCGCGTGTGCTGCTCATTTTAGAGCGTATTTACGCGCTCACAGGCGACCCACGCTATCGCCCAAGCCCTTGGTTACAGCGCCGCGCCAAGCTGGCTGTGTCATTGTTCACTCAGCAGGCCATTTATTAGCACAAACAACAAAATATCGTTATAAAACTATTTATTCAAAGTGAAAAAATACAACAAGGACACGTTATGTTAGATGCCTATATTTATGATGGATTAAGAAGCCCTTTTGGTCGCTATGTCGGTGCATTGGCAACGGTGCGTCCTGATGATCTGGTTGCCACCGTGATAAAAGCGCTGGTCGAAAAACATCAATTGCCGAGCGATGTGTTTGATGAAGTGCTGCTAGGCAGTGCCAACCAAGCGGGTGAGGATTCTCGCAATATCGCGCGCAATGCCGCTCTGTTAGCAGGATTGGATGTCACCACGCCGGGTCAGACCGTCAACCGCTTATGTGCGTCAGGTCTGTCTACCGTGGTCGATGCTGCGCACAGTATTACGTGTCATGAAGGGGATATTATTTTGGCGGGTGGGGTCGAGTCGATGACGCGTGCGCCTTTTGTCTTTGCCAAGACAGAAAAGCCGTTTAGCCGTGACTTTAAAGTATTTGATACGACCATCGGTAGCCGTTTTCCTAACCCAAAGATTATTGAGCAGTTCGGTAGCGATACCATGCCGCAGACGGGTGACAATGTTGCTCATAAATATGGCATCACGCGCGAGGAAGCCGATAAGTTTGCCGCCGCATCGCAATCCAAATATCAAGCTGCCAAGCAAGCAGGATTCTTTGACGATGAGATAACGCCTATCACCGTCCCACAAGGTAAAAAGTTGCCCGAAAAAGTCGTTACCGATGATGAGCATCCTCGTGCCAGCTCCGATATTGCAGCGCTACAAAAGCTTAAACCTTTAAATGAAAATGGCATAGTTACGGCAGGTAATGCCTCCGGTATCAATGACGGCGCAGCTGCGCTTATCATCGGCTCAAAACAAGCAGAAGAGAAGCTAGGTTTTAAGCCCATTGCCAAAATTTTGTCATCGGGTGCGATGGGTGTTGAACCCAATATCATGGGCGTGGGTCCTGTTGAGGCGATTAAGCTGGCATTAAAGCGTGCGGATTTAACGCTAGATGACATGTCTGTCATTGAGATTAATGAAGCCTTTGCCTCACAGGTACTGGGTTGTCTAAAAGGGTTGGATATTGATTTTGATGATAAGCGCGTCAATCCTAATGGCGGCGCCATCGCGGTCGGGCATCCGCTGGGCGCATCTGGTGCACGAATCGCTTTGAGTACCGCTCGAGAATTACAGCGTACGGGCGGTAAATATGCAGTGGTTAGCCTATGCATTGGCATCGGGCAAGGGCTTGCCATGGTGATAGAGCGCGTCTGATATTAAAAGCACGCGCCACATTACTGATTATCAAGAACAGTTTATTATCAAGGATGACACTATGACCACCATACTCAACGAACACGACAACTACCATCAGGCCGAAGAAGCGTATGGGTTTCCGTTAATTATTAAGCAGCTACTCAACCGTGCCAAAATCGCTTCCACCAACCAAACCATTAGCTATGCGGACAAAGTGACTTATACTTATGCTGAGTTTTTTAAGCGTATCAATCGCTTGGCCAATGTCTTAAAAAACATGGGTTTGCAGGCAGGTGATGTGGTCGCGGTCATGGATTGGGACAGTCATCGTTACCTTGAGGCATACTTTGCCGTGCCGATGTCGGGCATGATTTTACAAACGGTCAATGTGCGCTTATCTGAAGATAAAGTGCTGTACACCGTCAACCATGCTGCACCCAAAGCACTGCTGTTAAATGCTGAATTTGCGCCGATGATCAAAGATTATCGTGACGATGCACCGTCTATTGAGCATGTCATCTGGGCAGACGATGCAGAGGATGACAATGCAAGTAGTGAGAAAGCTGAGCTGCCTGACTATGTTGACGGTGAATATGAGGCGCTATTAGCAGCTGCTAGTGACGAGTTTGACTTCCCAGATTTTGATGAAAACACCATCGCGACCACCTTTTATACCAGTGGGACGACAGGCGATCCAAAAGGAGTTTTCTTTACCCATCGCCAGATCGTACTACAGACGATGGCAAGCACTTTGGCATCAGCGCTCAATGCCGAAGGTCAAGGCGCGCGCTACGACGATGTCTATATGCCAATGACGCCTTTATTCCATGTTCATGCGTGGTGCTGGCCATATGGCGCAACAATGATAGGGCTAAACCAAGTATATCCGGGGCGCTATCTAGCTCCAAAGCTTGTCGATTTGATTGAGCAGCATAAAGTCACGCTATCGCATGGCGTCCCCGCCATATTGCAGATGCTCCTCAAAGAAATGGCCGCGCGCGGTCGTAAGTTTGAGAATCTCAAACTACTGCTAGGGGGCTCAAAGCTCAATGAGGGCTTAGCTAAAGCCGCTATCGAGTGCGGTATTGAGTTTATGTCAGGGTTTGGGATGTCAGAGTCCTGCCCTGTGCTGTCTCGAGCGGTATTCGATGACAAAACCGAGTCAATGACCCTAGAGGACAATCTCAATTATCGCTGTCTGTCAGGCTCGCCCATCATGCTGGTATCGATGGAAATTTGGGACGAAAATGGTCAACCCCAACCGATGGATGGTGAGTCGACAGGCGAGCTTGTGATACGAGCGCCGTGGCTAACGCAAAGCTACTTTAAAAATCCCGATGCAGGCAATGCGTTATGGAAAGGCGGCTGGATGCATACGCAAGACATTGCCTGCATAAGCGCCGATGGTACGCTGAGCATCACCGATAGACTAAAAGACGTTATCAAGTCTGGTGGCGAATGGGTGTCCTCGCTTGAGGTTGAGACGATTCTATCCTTTCACCCAAGCGTTGCTGATATCGCGGTAATTGGTGTCCCAGATACGCGCTGGGGCGAGCGCCCTCTTGCATTGGTCGTGCTAAAACCAGACTATGCCGATACAACGTCGACAGATATTTTGGCACTGGGTCATCAAGCGGTTGAGAGAGGTCATTTGCCAAAATATGGCGTCCCAAGTGAAGTGAGGTTCTTATCCGAGATGCCAAAAACCAGCGTCGGTAAACTCGATAAAAAACGCATGCGCTCGATGTATTCAGAAAACCTCATCTAGCCAAATAGACCTGTCACCATTACAGCGAGTTTACTAACAGAAAAGACGTATATAAACCCTAGTATCTGCATAAATGCTAGGGATGGAGGAGGTGTGTGTCATGAGTACCCTGAGTCACACGCATCATCTATATAACAAAACCTACCTAATAAAAAGAGACAAGCTATGGAAGCGGTTCCTACATTTCCAGAAATACAAGAAGCTGTCACCAGTGATGACAGTCATCCATTACACGACTTTACGGTGATCTACCCTCAACAAGTGGAATGGGGTGATATGGATACCTTTGGTCATGTCAACAATGTGGTCTATTACGAATACTCTCAAAATGCTCGTATTTACTACAACAGGCGGCTTGGTTTATTTAATGAAAAAACGTTTTCGGTGATGGCGGCCTCGTCATGTCGATACCTTACTCCAGTTGCTTATCCTGATACGTTGTGGATCGGCGTCAAGGTCAAAAAAATCGGCAACTCAAGTCTGGTGCACGAATACACCTATTATAGTACCGCACTAAAAAAAGTCGTTGCAATCGGTGAGTCGGTTTTGGTCTATCTCGATAAATTGAGCGGACAAAAAAAGCCAATCGATGAGACGCAAAAAGAAGCCATTGCAGCATTAGAGAGTATCGACCAAGAAGCATAACACCCAATAGAACATCAATTCGTTACTGACTCTTTGATGAGACAGCAGGTAATAGGTAGGAGGCAATTTATAAAAAACGCATTCATGGTTATGAAGTAAAGAGCGCGTAATCGCCATTGGCATTGATAAGGATATCAACATATAACAGGGAAGAGAGGAATGATGCTTTATACAAAAAGGCTATCTATAGGATTGGCTATGGTAGCAACCTGCGCATCTGCGCAAGCGATCGATATTGTGACAACGGGCGATACAACATTGAGTATCGGGGGTTATATCAAAGCAGAAGGGGCATTTAATTCGCCTGATGAGGGAGATTCAGAATTTAAAGGAAACTTACGCCAGTCACGTATTAATATGAAGACGACCAAGTCTGTGGAGGATAAAAAGCTCACAGGTTTTATTGAAGGCGATTTTTATGGGGATTATGCCAAGGGCGGATCCAACCTGCGCTTGCGCCATGCTTATGTGCAAGTGGATGATCTGACAGTGGGTAAAACGTGGAACGGTCAATTTTTGGCCGTTGCACCCCTCTCCACCGAGCAGCTTGATTTTTGGGGAACAGGTATCGGCACAGCCTCCGGTGGCGGCTCATACATTCGTCCAGATTTGACGGTGCATTACACTTACAAGGGGCTGCGTTTTACCGCTCAAGACCCCGTGTATGACGATGCCAGCCTGCCTGACATGGTGGTCAGCTACAAAGATAAGATAGCCAATCTCGACTATAATGTCGCTGTCACGGCGCGTGAGGCTGAGAACGGAGAGGACTCGGATGTGGGCGTCGGCGTGTCTTTAGCAGGCAAGCTGGCTTTGGGAGAGCATTCGCTCCATGGTAGTGTGTTCAATGGTAAAGGCATGGGTGCTTATTCTGCCATATGTGTGGGCGGGCCGCTTATTATGAATGGCGGTGCCGATTGTGACGCTGAAGATGGCAAACTGATCTCTCAGACAGGTTATAGTGTTGGTTATAAGCATCAGTTCTCTCAAAAACTGCGTGGCAACTTGCGTTATGGTGAGGTCAATGTCGATGACGCGGCAAATACCTCTGCCAATGTCAAAAGCGCCAACCTTATCTATGAGTATCTGCCAGATTTAGACTTGGGGATTGAGTGGCGAGAGCAAAGTGCGACGACCTTTCCATGGATGCCAGCAGGTCAGCAAATTGAAATAATGGCCAAATACGAGTTTTGAGAGTGATGAATTGAGAGGGGTGCTATTTTTAATGATATTTATAATATAGCTCACGATAGACTTGTCATGCTACCAAGCGCATTAAACAACACCCTAGACATTTATCAATGCATGGGGTGTTTTGGTGAGGGTCGCTAATAGTTATCTACAAGTGTTGTATCGATTCATCCCAATAGGGCGGTGAACCGTAATACCCTTCGATAAAATCGATAAAACATCTGATTTTGTGCGGCAACAGCTTTCGATGGGCGTACACCGCATACAACCCCAATGTCTCGGGTTCATAATCAGGTAACACCATCATAAGCTTCCCTTTACTCAGTGCTTCGCTTGCAATAAACGTGGGCTGTAATGCTATTCCAGCGCCAGCCACTGCCGCATTGACAAGCAAATCTCCGTTATTACTGCTCAGCTCTGGGCTTAGCTGATTGGTCGCATCTAGCCACTGATAAATATCTTCTTTGCCGTATTTTTCCATATAACTGTAATGCAAATACCGATGGTTTTTTAGGTCTTCAGGTTTGCTGGGCACGCCATATTTCTCTAGATAGGCAGGGGAAGCACACAAGATGACGCGGACAGGCGCAACTTGCTTAGCAATCAGTGACGAGCTTTTGAGCTGACCGATGCGCAGCGCCACATCAAATCCTTCTTCAACGATATCTACTTTGCGGTCGTTGAGCTGCAAATCGACATTGACCGAAGGATAACGTGTCTGAAAATCCGTCACCAATTTTGCCATATGTTTGAGGGCAAAGGACACAGGCGCGCTTATTCTCAATGTGCCTTTTGGGTTCTGCTGAAACCCACCTAATTTGGACTCCATATCATCGATACTGAGTAACACTTGCTGTGCATGCTCGAAATAGTGAGTACCTGCCTCCGTCAGACTGACTTTACGGGTCGTGCGGTTCAGTAAGCGTATATCCAGTCGCTCTTCTAGCTTTGACACATATTTGCTCACCAACTGCGGCGACAGTTGCATGGCTGTAGCGGCATTGCTAAAACTGCCCTCAATCACCACTGATACAAACGCCCGCATCGCATCAATTCTATCCATTATTCAGGTTTTCCTTCCAGCGGTTATCAATATTCTCTCGTCAGTCATCTTACGCTGTTGCTTCACCGATAGTAAAGTCGTGCGTTCTATTGACCTTGGATAGCAGCGTTGATTTTTCATCTAAAATGTTTCTATTTAATATAAATGATAATGGGGCTGTAGTAGATAAGCACTATGCTAGACTACTTTTATGAAGATAACCCGTTGTAAACTAAGTAAAAAAGTACAGCGAAGGCTGTTAGGGTTTTTCACAGCTGAAGTGACTGCTAGAACAGCCGCAGATTTGCTTGATATTCAGCCTAATACTGCTGCACTTTTTTATCATAAAATAAGACTTGTGATAGATGACCATCTCTCATTAGAAGCTGATGAGCTTTTTGATGGTGAGGTCGAATTAGATGAAAGTTACTTTGGCGGTGTACACAAAGGTAAAAGAGGTCGCGGGGTCGTAGCAGACACCAAGCAGACCACGCTAATGCCTGCCATTAAGCGTAACATCAAGCCTGACAGCTTTGTTTATACGGATAGCTATCGAAGTTACAATGCACTGGATGTGAGCGAGTTTAAACATTTCAGAGTCAATCACTCTATAGAGTTTATTTGCGGTAAAAACAATCACATCAATGGCATTGAGAACTTTTGGAATCAGTCTAAATGAACACTCAGAAAGTATAATGGAATCGATAAGAAGCACTTCCATTTATTTTTAAAAGAGTGTGAGTTTAGATTCAACTATGGTTCACCATCTAATCAGCTGAAAACCTTGAGAAAATGGTGTGATATTTAATCCTTGAAGAAATTCAATCTGCAATCGTCTTTGCTTATACTGCTTTAGAAGCACTTGCTAATCTTAGTATTCCTCATGGGCACATTTACCAAGCTAAGAAAAACTCAAAAGGTATTATAGAGTCATACGATAAAGTAGCCATTAAGCGGTGGCTTAGTTTAAAAACTAAGATTAAATACATTCTTCCTGAGTTGTACGAAACTAAGGCTGTAGAAAAGCAAAAATGGTGGGGACATTTTGTTACTCTTGAAGAGTACAGAAATGAGATAATCCACCAGAAATCTATCGATGCAACTGAGTTTTATAAAGCATATTTCAAAGACTCTATTTTTAATATTATCAACTGCATATAGTCGAACCACTATTAAAGTGTTACAGCGTTAGACTCGTTTAGCCTACTACTGTAGTACCTGCACTCGTCTGCCTTGTACCACTTTTAATATTGATTGACTATAGAGCCCGTAATATCATTTTTCTACGTAGCTCATCAGGCTAATGGTAAAACTAATGAAGTGTGGCCTTGGTTAAAAGACCATATTGATATTCCATCGGTAGAGTTTCAGCAAAATCAATTTGAAGTTACTGGGAGTGTTCATCAAGGCTTCAACTAATCGTTATAATAAGCCATTAAAATATACAAAAAATGGCTGTTTTTTTAACTTTTTATTTCAGGAGCTATTTGATTTTCTTAATGATCCGTGGGTATAACTCTGATCATTGCCTAACTTATTTCATGATGACATCAAAGAGTACATTTAGCCAGTTATAAGCGCTGAGCGTTTTATACCTTCCAAGCCAACTTAGTTTCCACCACTACCCAAGCAGTGGAAACTGATACATATTGGCATAAATCAGTGTGGCCACAAACACCATGATGACGCCCAGCCATACCAGTGAGATTTGTCCTTTTGACCATGACATGTGCCAATTAATCTTGCCCTTTGCGGTCAGCCACTCCGTCACACTGATCGCAATGATCAGCCACAGCGACCCCACCAAAAACCCGCCTAGCACATCGCTCAGATAGTGCTCGTTTAACACGATTCTACTCAGTCCAATCAGCACACACAGCAAAACAGCCAGTGAGAGCAGCCGGACTTGACGAACAAAGCGACTGCTAAAACGAATCGCCATATAACCCAAAAACCCATAGAGCGCGATGCTGACCGTCGCATGACCACTTGGGAATGAGTAGGTATGCTCATGCAACAAAATATCGACAGGGCGTGCGCGTTGAAACACCATTTTGTTCACAAAGGTAAAGGCTGTGCTGCCGATGGTCGAGACCAGTAGTCCTATAATGACGTAAGGCCGGCGCACCACCATACACAAAATGGCAGTCAGTACGACAATCAGGCAAGTGACGGGCGTAGAGCCCAAACTGGTGATCAACACAAAGATATCTATGATGCCAGACTCGCGCAGTACGCTCATATGCTGCGATACAAACAAATCAGTGGTCACGATAGAGTCGGCCTCCACCACATCCTCAACCAAACCTGCAAACACTGCCAAAATATATACATTGAGCAGCGTTAAAACCGTGAGTATCAGACCAGAAAAATGACCGCGGGCAAAGCGCTTGGCGATAAAGCCAAACAATACAGGGTATTTGTCCTGTAAACGTGTGATCAAGGGTAGGCGGGCGATATGTCCACGCAGCCACAGCTCACCGCGTGAGATCAGACTGAGCGCGGGCTTGCCATAATGAATCAATACATATTGTAGCACCCACAAGAAAACAACGATGGACAATAGCGCCATCGCCAAACTGAATAACTGCTGGTTTTCTTGTATAAATGCGATCATGAACAGAGAAGCCTTTGTGTCGTGCGTCATAAAAATGGGACAGATGGAGGTGGCTTGGCAACGCGCCAAATAATAAATGCCGAATATCAAATACCAGATACTAAATCAGAAGCGGCTGCTACTGTAGCAGACCTATTGATGATTGCTGTCTGCTTTTGTTTACGGTGTGTCAATGCAGAAAAACCCCATTGATGAGATGACTGACCAGACTCTTTTCTTCAGACCCTTACTATGTTTGATAGTCTTGGTGTCCAACCAATTAACAACACTACGTTGATAATTATTCAATATAACTTGGCTTACTCTTCCATAACGATGATAGTAAAGTATGTTTATACCAATATCTAAACACTTTATCTTACTATTACGTTATGGAGTACTCATCAATGCAATCCTCATTATTCAATAGAGTTTTAACATCGAAAGCTGGCACAGCTGCCTTAATCCTTCGTGTACCTGTGGGCCTAATTTTGATGGCACATGGCGCGCAAAAGCTATTTGGCTGGTTTGGCGGCAATGGGCTGGCAGGTACGGCAGGCTGGTTGAGCAGTATGGGTATGGAGCCCGGCTACCTGATGGCTATCTTAGCAGGCGGTGCTGAGTTTTTTGGTGGTCTTGCGTTAGTATTAGGATTATTAACGAGACCTGCAGCATTGATCGCCGCTTTTACGATGTTAGTTGCTATTTTTTCTGTCCATATCGGTAGTGGCTTATTCATTGCCAATGGCGGCTACGAATATGCATTGACCTTGATGGTGGCGCTGCTGGCACTGGTGGTACAAGGTGGCGGTGCGATAAGTATGGATAAGGTATTATCAAAAAATCTAGGGCGAGCTTAAGCGGATTGTGTAATAGTTACCTTTAATGGCTATCAGTAACACTAAAAAAGTGTCACCTTCAAGATCGTCATGACTCACGTTAACCGCTTTATATCAACCAATAAAACCATCTTATAAAAGTGACAAGGAGAAAGTGATGAGCATATACACATCTAACGAGGCAGTAAGCCTGCCTGTATTCTTTATACCGCATGGCGCAGGACCTTGTTTTTTTATGGATTGGCAACCTGCGGATACATGGGACGGTATGGCAAGTTTTTTAGCGAGCATTACCACTCGATTACCTGAGCGACCAAAAGCTATCTTGATCATTAGCGGCCATTGGCAGACGCCTGAATTTCGTATCACCTCTGGCGCAAAACCTGATCTGATTTACGATTATTATGGCTTTCCTGAGCATACTTATGATTTGGCTTACCCGGCATCAGGTGCGCCCGCGTTGTCTGAGCGAGTCAGTAATCTGCTGACAGCGGCAGGCATTCCAAATGAGCAAGATGCGGCGCGTGGATTTGATCACGGCGTCTTTATACCGTTAAAGGTAATGTTCCCTGAGGCAGATATTCCCGTGGTACAGATGTCACTACGTAATGATCTCGACCCAGAAGCGCATCTGGCAGCAGGTCAAGCCCTGCAATCATTACGCCAAGAAGGGGTGTTGATCATCGGTAGCGGTATGAGTTTTCATAATATGCGCGGCTATGGTGATGCAAACTTCACCGCACCGTCTGAAGTTTTTGACGACTGGCTGACCGATACTGTCGCAGCGGATTGGGAGACGCGATGGTCAGCACTGGCTAACTGGTCAAAAGCCCCTTATGCAACAGCCTCACATCCATTAGGCGCAGAGGAGCATTTGCTACCGCTGATGGTGGCAGCAGGTGCAGCAGGCAATGATAAAGGGGATAAAATTTACTCTGAGCAAGTGCTAAAAACGCAGCTATCTGCTTTTCAGTTTGGATAAAGTCCAAGTAGAGAGCGCCATTCAGCTGATCACTTGAAAAAGAGGGCGTGATGACCAATAAAATAATACGCTACTGTATAGTGAAACCATTATAAAAATGGTATAGCAAGATTAAACGCTATTTTTCGCAGCCTCTGGAGACGCAGTCACAGCAAGCAAGAAAAGTAGCGTTTAATCGAGCGCGTTTCCTATGCTGTATCAATTTTATTGAGGTTCTACTGTA
>Ga0208182_1000762_pt1 | contig 18426 bp, 35 predicted proteins | sample MalvireepMed_906_FD_184248 | JGI IMG/M metagenome (GOLD analysis project Ga0208182, IMG submission 184248) | Marine viral communities from the Global Malaspina Expedition - Malaspina viral metaG DeepMed_906 (SPAdes) (version 2) | ecosystem: Environmental > Aquatic > Marine > Oceanic | place...
TTCTTAACCTGTTCTTTTATTCCTTGTATTGTTTCTTTTAATGTTTGTTCTTTGTATCTGCTCCATCCCACCAATATTATGAGTGCCAAAATCAAAAAAGAGAGAATACCATCCCAATTCATTTTAACCTCTCTAATTCATACTCCTTTTTGCATTCTTCAAAATGCCAAGAAACTAAAACAAACATAGCACCAGCCACAAATCCCAACCACCAACTACTGTAATTCGTTCTGTGATTCATAACACAAATTACAATAATTAACATAATATCTCTTACAAAAATATTAAACCACCTCCAATTCATACCAATCCTCCCAACAAGGTATCAACCAACCCAACGCCATAATAAGTTCCCATACAAAACCCAATGCCAAATATAAGTAGTGTCCAAATTAGATCCCAAATCAATCCCATTAATCTTCTCATTCTTCTTGCCTCACTTGATGTATTATCCTAAATCCCTCTTTTCTAAACTCCTCGACGATATAATCAAAAATATCTTCTTCATCTGCCTCAGTATCTCTAAAAGCTATATCTGTCTGAGTTGGTATTTGAACTAACTCATATCTTTCAGTTACTTTTTTTTCTTCTGCCATTTAAACCTCATATATGTTCTTAATAATTAATAATTCATACAGGCTTCTTAAACTAAAATAAGCCCCAAGAGCAAATATATTATCCCAAAATAATCCCATTAATCTCATCCTATTCTGTTCTCCCCTATTATCTGAAAACCTTGTTTTGTAAATTCAGAAATTACATAATCGTATACGTCTTCTTCATGTTCTAAGGATTCCATCATATTAAAATGTTTCTCCCTATCTTCTCTTCCCTTTAATCTATTATTCCTAGCACCAACTAGGATTAAATCTTCTAAGGGATATTCTCTTGTAAAATTATCGATAGAACCTTTGCAAGTAACATCCTTCCCATCTATGTGAACGTGCACAACTCCACCCATAAGGGTTAAGGCAACATGAATCATTTTACCAATACCTTTTTTATTTCTGCGATATCGTTTGCTATTCTTCTCAAAACTTCTTTCTCTTGCAAAACACTTTCTTCATCTTCTGAATCAGTATCTCTAAAAGCTATCTCTGTTTGAGTTGGGATTTGTACAAGCTCATATTTATCTTTTTTTTCAGCCATCTTACCTCCTATAAGTTTTTAAGAATTAACAATTCATAAATACTTCTTAAACTAAAATATGCTCCAAGAGCAAAGTTAGCAGAAGATAACATAACTGTTAAAAAATTATTTAATTCTTGAACTCCTTGTGTAGAAATATATATTCCTAATCCAAAACACATAAGTGATCCTAACCAAATTACTACAAAATCTTTTATTCTATATCCCCAAACAAGAAAAAAATAACCTACCACCGATATAAACATTATCGCTGGTATTTCATATACTACCATTTATTAACACCTCCAAAAAAATAGGAGGGAAAACTCCGTTGAATTTTCCCTGCCTTAAAATAAAAATTAACTTTCATGTGTATTATCTCCAATTACATTACCCCACCTTGTTTCAAACCAACAACAGCAATTCCAATTCCTGCACCTGCAACTGCAAGACAGTAAAATAGAGTTGTTAACCCTATTATTGAAGCTGATGAACCCGTAATATTTGAGGGTGTTGATGCATTTGAATCTGGGTCTTTAGCAGCTTGAATCTGGTTCGCGACTGTGGGAGCTAAAGTTACTCCTATCAAAATCGTAATGAACCCTCCAATTAAATTGCCTAACATTTTAACTTATGGAGAAAATTTACATTAAACCTGATTGTCTTAGTCCGACAGTGGCTATTCCAATTCCAGCACTTGCTACTGATAAACAGTAAAATAGTGTTGTTAAACCGATAATTGTATCAGATGCACCAGTTATGTTTCCATTATTCTGTGCGCCTTTTACTTCATCAGCTACTGTTGGAGCAAGCGTTGCGCCCACTAAAATAACAATGAACCCGCCGATTAAATTTCCTAACATTTATAATCAATCCTCCCAAATTTAAAAGCCCCATAAAGTATTTAAATATATTGGAAATCTTTATATATTTCATTTTACTGGTAAAATGAGGAGTCGCCATCTTTGAAAAAAGAAAGAGAGTTTAAAGCAAAAGTATTTGTTAATAAAAAAACTAAACAGGTTTCTATTTCTATTCCTAAAAAACTTGTGAAGTTTGGGAAAGTTCCTAAATTGTTGGAGGTAAAAATAAAATGGTAACAATTCCTGAAGCTATGAGAAGAACAAGTGCTGCGAAACAACAATTAGCTACTCAAGAACAAACTTTAGCAAGACAACGAAGAAAATTCGAAGGAGCAACACAATTTACCAAAGCACAAAGACAACAATTAACAAGAAGGCAAAGGCAATTAATAGAACAAGCAAGAAAACAAAATTTACAATTAGCAATCCAAGCACAAAAACAATTTCAAACAGCAAGTGTGGCACAAAGACAAGCTATTGAAAGAAGTTCTCAAGCAATAGATGAGGCAGTGGCCGCTGGTTATAGAAGAAAATTAGCGGGAAAAGCATTAGGAGGGCAATTAGTTGGAGATTTTCCTTTATTATTATCTAGAGCTGGAGATCCTATCCTCGAAGCTTTTGCTTATCAAAAACAAGCTGCTGCGTTAAAAGGATTAGGAGGATTTCAAACTACTACTGGAGAAATTCAATATCTAAAACCTTCAGGATTAGGAGGGCAATTAGAAGAGGTAGTTTATAGAATACCTTCTCCCTTATTATTTACTCCCTCAACTATTGCTCCAACAACAGAAGCTATGCCGGGAGTAGAAAGTGCAGGATTAAGTGCTAGAGCAATAGAATTAAGAGCAAAATTAATTGCGGCAATAACACCTCCAACAGCTGCACCTATGACACCGTTAAGAGGAGGAGTGGGTTCGGTTGCTTATGTTTTACCATCAGGAGAAAGGGTAGCAATAAGAAAAATAAAACCTCTAAAAAAACCTCCAACCTTTAAAGATATAAGTTGGCAAGAAACATTTGGAAAAGTTACACCTGAAGGAAAACGTATAGATATTCCCGGCAAAATTAGTTTAGGTGAATATGTTTGGGGTAAATATAGTCAAGCGGTTGGAAAAGTAATAGGTTATAGAGATGCGCCACGTGTAGACAAACCACCTATATTTCAAGTTTCTCCAGCAGCAAGGCCAGTTATAGAAACAACGGGGAGAATAATACCTGATGTTTCTAAATGGTTATTTTTTACTCCAGCTATGGCCACAACACCAGCAGCACTTCAACAATTAATATCAAGAGGAGCAGAACCTGTGGGAGAAACTATTTTTGTATCAACGGTTAAAAAAGTTCCAAAAGGAATAGAAATTCAAACAGGTGCAAGAACAAAAATTGGAGGAGCAACATTTATGGGAAGAACAACTGCAAAAGGTATTCAATTAAAAAAATTACAATTAACTGCTGGAGAGGGTTGGATTAGACCACTTTCAAAAAGGATGGACATAACTCAAATTAAAGTGGCGGGAGTTGTTGAAAGATTAGGAAAAGCAAGAGAAATTTTCGTGCGCCCAACATATCAAATAACAAAAGAAGCGGGAAGAGGTTTTAAGGGAGTTGTAGGAATTAAAGAAATAGTTCGGAAAGAATTATATGCTCCAAAAGTAATAACAACAAAACTAGCAGTAAGAACAAAGCAGCCGTTTTTAGGAATAAGCAAACGATGGGAAGAAGGGGCAGAGATATTTAAACAATTGGAAGCAGGGGCAGAGATATTTAAATTAAGAGGAACAGCACGGCCTTTATTCTTTGAAGGGAAGGCAATTATTCCCAAGGCCGAAATAAAAGGAATTTTGGCTATTGGTGAACCTGCTGCAGAATCTCTGGGGCGAATAACTATTGCAAGTGGTGGAAAACAATTTGTTAAAACAATTACCCCTCAAGTTCAAAAACAAATTACAGAAAAAGCATTTGAACAAGCCGCAGCATTAGCACAAGCCGCGACACTTAAATTAACTAAAGAAGCAACAAGAGGAGCTGTTGTTGCAGGAGTTATACCAACTGGTTTTGGTGCGGTAAGAGCTATCATTCGAACACCTCCAGTAGTAAGACAAATTCCTGTTACTCAACAATATTTCCCAACACCTACAACACAACCTCAACCTCCTATCCAATTAATAACCCCTCAAGAAATTTCAAGAGAAAGATTAGGACAAGCATTAGGATTATCAGATGCACAAAGATTAAAACAAAGACAATTATTAACACAAGAAACTGCATTATTACAACTCCAACCCACAAAGATTGGATTTAAACAGGTTCAAGTTCCAGCATTAAGGATAAGAACAAGACAAGTTCAACCACCTCTCCAAATTACAAGGCAGGGATTGGGAGAAGGATTGCGTACTCCATTAATTCCACGTATTACATTTCCTTATGGATTAGGGGCAAGAGTTCCACGTGTAAGAGAAAAAGAAAGAGAAGGAGTTCCCGCATATAGAATCTGGGTTAAAAGAAAAGGTAGGAGAATTTTCTTAGCGGGAAGATATGCAAGAGGGGAAGCCATAATGATTGGAGCAAGAGAAGCAAGACAAACATTAAGGGCAACTTTTGGAGTTACAGAAAAAGGAAGATTGAGAGTTAAAAGAAGAGTAGCTCCATTTGAACCATCTCCGGAAGTTTTTAGAACTTACAGAATAGTCAAGGGGAAAAGAGTGCCTTTAAAAGATGTGTGGATTCAGAAAGCTCCTTATAGATTATCTGCAAGAGGAGAAGTTAGAGAGATCCTTCAAGCTAAAAAAAGAAAAGGAGGTAAAAGAAACAGATGGTTATGAACAAAGGAGCTCAAGTTGCACTAATTAGTTTAATGGTCGGAGTCATGGTTTTTATGTTAGCCATGGTTTTTATAGATCCGCTTTCAGATGTGATTGAAGAAACAAGAAACAACACACAATTAGATTGTAGTAATTCCAGTATTTCAGATGGAAAAAAAGCGACGTGTCTTATAGTGGATTTAATATTACCATATTTTATAGCAATTATTATTGCAATCGCAGGAGCATTAATTTCAGCAAGATTTGTAACGTAGGAGAATGAAAGTTAAAGTATTGGTAATATTTATGGCAGTTGTATTTTTAATTCCTTTAGTTAGTGCTGGATGGGAGTGGGATAATTGTAAGGAGTATGATGCAGAAAATAAAGAAGTAACAATTAAGAATAGTTTCTGTTTCGGTTCTGAAGTATCAACAATAAAATTAGTAAATGCACAACCTTATTGTATTCCTGATAAATGTTATTTATATTATGAAGTAGAACATAAACAGGGAGACAATAAAATGCATAAGGGAAGTAAGGCATATAACCCTCTAACAAATAAAGGAGGATTAAATAATAAAGATGATTATATTCAGGGGAAGGAAAATCAATATGAAATTTGGGATGATAATAAAGGATGGGTTGAAACTTATAACGAATGTGGAACTGATGGAGTTTTAAGTAATGGGAGTAATAATTATCAATGTGAGGAAAAGACAAGAAACAAAACAGGAGATTGGATTGATTATGATATTAGTGCAAAATATGGTATTGGAAATTTTACCATAAGAGAAAAGGTTGATATTAATCAAGGAGAAAGTATTGATGTTGTGCCTGAATATTTTGGATTAGATATTGAAGAGTGGCAAGTAACAAGTGGACTGGTTAGGTTTAGTAATCAAACTTTAACTGAAAATACTTACGAGTATTCTCATGGAGTTTACAGAACAGCATTTAGTTTTAATGTAACAAGAAATAATAGTAATTGGATTTTACAAAGTGTAGAAGTTTATATGAGAGGGCAGGGATCTACTATTGATTATAATTTAAGTATAAGCCCTACACTTTCTCAAGAGCCCAATATAGCTAATATAATTAATTCAACAACTCAATCTGTTACAGAGCCAAATCCTTATGGATGGGTTACTATAAACAATTTTCCAAATACTACTCTAGAATCTGGAGTTCAATATGCTATTGATGTTCATTTCCCCTCCGCCACAGGAGGCAGGGGAATGACAGGAAAGACAAGTAATGTTTATGGTAATGGGGCATTTTGGTATTCAACTGATAGCGGAAGTTCATGGGCGAGTCCATCAACTTCAAGTTTAACTGATGGAATCTTCGCATTATGGGGAACGGAGTTAATTCCTGATACTGCTCCAACGGTTACTTTAAATTCTCCAGCAGATAATTTTAAAGGTTCTGAAACAAATCTGACATTTAATTGTTCAGCAACAGATGATTTATCTTTAGCAAACTTATCCTTATTTATTGATGATGTAATTAATCATACGGTAACTAATACAACTGCAAGTCAAACAAGCATAGGTTTAGAAGTATCTAACAATTTTGCGGATGGAAGTTATAATTGGACTTGTAAAGCAAGTGATACAACAGGACAACAAACAACTGCTTCAACCAGAGATTTTACTATTGATGCAACACAACCAGTTATTACAATTACAGATCCTCAAAATATAGTTTATCCTTTTTCTTTTATTGGAAAAATCCATGATTTAAATTGGACAATTTCAGATGCAAATTTGGATACTTGTTTTTATAATTATAATTCTAGCAATGTAACTATAAATTGTGGATTAAACCATACAACTTTTGTTTTAGTAAGTAATCAATATAATATTACCATCCATGCAAACGATACTTATGGAAATGTTGCACAGAGTTCTGTAAATTGGAGCTATACAATTTCAGAGAATAATCAAACTTATACGACACCTGTTTTTGAAACTCAGAATGCAACCTTTACATTAAATATTAGTACGGGTGGAAGTGAAAGTGTTAATGCTAATTTAATTTATAATGGAACTTTATATACAAGTAAAAAAATAGGAACTGATGCAGAGGCAGAATTTATAACAAGTTTTGATGTTCCTTTAGGAACAGGGACTAAGCAATTCTTTTGGAATATTACTCATGGCTCAACAGAGATCCACACAAACAAATCTAATCAAACAATAAATGAATTAAAGTTAACTGAATGTGGAAATGGAGCATCTGGAAATCCTCACATAGTTGATTTTGTTGCAAAAGATGAAGTGACAGATTTACCTTTAAATTTTACACTACCAAATGTTAATTGGGTTTATTGGTTGGGAAGTGGAGCTGTTAATAAGAGTTTGAGTAATTATGTTAACAATAGTGTGAATGTTTCTTTCCATGACTTTTGTATTAATCCTCAAGATAAAATGGCTGTTTACCAAACAATAGATTTACAATATGAGGCCGTAGGTTACCCACAAAGAAGATGGGGGGCAACTGATACAAGGCCTTTTAATGGTGCAGATATTACAACCTTAAATCAAACCTTATACTTATTAGCAACTGCTGATGGTGCTGATGTCACCATAGTTGTATTAAGTGCATCAGGTGCTGCTATTGAATCGGTGTTTGTAAATGTAACAAGGCAAGTCGGAGGAGTAAATACTTTGGTAGGGAGCGGAGATACTGGTTCGGATGGTGCACTTACCTTTTTCTTAAATGGGGATTTCTTACATACTTTTACTTTTGAGAAAGAAGGATTTCCCACACTTGTTACAAGTTTCTTTCCAACACAACCAACCTACACAATTTATTTAGGAGAAACTGCGGGGGGTAATGAAACTTATGATTTTGTAAGAGGAGTATCCACAACTATAAGGCCTCCTTTAAATTTTTTAAATAATGGAACGGATTATACTTTTGAATTTACTTTAAATTCAACTTTTTGGACTTTAACTGATTGGGGTTTTGTTATGAGAAATGGTTCAGGAACTATTCTTGGAAGTAATATTTCAAGCTTAATCACTGGAGGAAATTTATCTTTAGCTCTTAACACTGCAAATCATACTTCAATAGTTATGGATTATTTTTGGAATATTGATGGTAATTATTCAAATGCTTCAAGAGGTTGGGCTGTATTAAATGAGGATAATTTTGGTTATGGATTAAAAACATTCTTTGATGACTTGAAGAGTTACACTGCGGAAGATGGAGAAGGTATGTTTGGTTTAACTCCTCTTAGTTTATTTTTAATTATATTTACCTTTATATTTTTAGTAGTGGGAGGGATTGCTATGACAACAGGATTATATTCTCCTATGGCCTTAATAATGCAGACATGGTTGTTGGTATTCCTATTTGATATAGTGTTTGGGATATTCCCAAGCCCTAATCCTGATTTCTTAGCTTCAGGTATTCCAACAATAATTGTGGGTATAATAGCCGTTGCTATTATGCTTAGGGAGAATATGAGATAATGGCAAAAATTTATACTTACATCTTTATAGCAATAGGGTTTAGTGCTTTGTTAGGAATATTGGGAGTAGATACAACTGTGGGAAGTTTCATGGAGGTAATTAATCCCAATACCGTTCAAGCATTTTATAAGACTGCTTTATATGCAAAAGTAGCTAGTTCTATTGCTATATTGGCAAGTTTGGCTGTTGTTGTAGTAGGAATATTCGGAAGGCAAGTTGTAACAACCGCTATAACTGCAAGTATGGCAACATTCGGATTAATTACACTTATCGGAGATTGGATAAGAATAGTAGGTATTGCAAATGATGCAGGAGGAACTTGGCAAGGATGGTTAGTCAGTTTAATTTTAGCACCTTTTATAGCTTCATTTGTATTTGCACTATGGGATTGGGTTCGTTCCGGAGGAGAGGCATAATGGGAATACCAGTTAAACCTTTAGATTTTGAAACAATATTTATAAATTACTTTGCAGGAAGTGGAGAGATATTTATAGTATTAGCTATGATATTTTTTGCATATTTAGGAGCAAAATATAGAATGCCATCTGGAGTGTTTGGAATATTCATGGCTTTATTTATAATAGGACTTGCTGGTTTTCAAATAAATACATTTTTGATACCTTTAATCGTAGTCATAGGGCTGGGAGTATACTGGATATTCAGTAAGGTTATAAAATATTAAATAGGAGTAGAACTTAAACATAACATGGGTTACATACAAGATAGATTTAACGACTGGAGAAATAAGAAACAGACAGAGAAGGAAATGAAAAAGAACTACTGGAAAGAAAGAGAGATAGAAGATGAATTTCAACAGAGAGGTTTAAGCCATTATGAAAGAGAACTGTTTAGGCATAAAGAAGAGATCAGGCAGAAGAGAATAAAGGAGATAGTTAAAGGAATAAGAAAACGAGATGATAGGAGATTTTGGAGTGGAAGGGATAAGAATTTAATTAATGCCCCTAATGTATTTTTAAACCATAAGAAAATATTTAGTGGTGGGAATATGTTTGCAAATCAAAAGAACTTCTTTAATGGACATCAAGATTACTTCAAAAATCATAAGAAGTTGTTTAAGTTAGGAGGGAAGAGATAGTGGCAAAATGGATACAAAAGGCAGGTATTAAGAAAGGAGCACTTTCAAAACAATTAGATATTCCTATTGCAAAAAATATACCTATTGGTCTATTAAATAAAATTATTAGAGCAAAGGCAGGAGATACAATAACTAATCCTTATAAGGTAGGTAAGAAAAGAATTAAAGTAACAAGGAAATTAGAAAGAAGAGCAATACTTGCAAGAACATTAAAAAGGATTAGAAGGAGGGAAAAATAAAATGGCAAGAAGAATAGATAAAACAATAAAAAGAACAAGAATATATCAGAGGCCTGATGGTAATTGGAAAGCAACAATAGGTTTTAAAAATGCATATACAAGGAAAGGTTCAAGTGAAACATTTGAAACTAAACAGGATGCACAAGATTGGGTAAAAGGTATAAGGGCATTTAAAAGGAGGAAAAAATAAAATGGTAAAGAGAAAAGTTAATAAAATTTATAGATGCCCCAGAAAAGCAGATTGGGTTCGACAACCTCTTGCACTAGCAGGTGGATTAGTTGGACTAGCTATTGGGGTTCAAGCTATAAAATTGTTACAGAAATAGGAGGGTAGAAAGATAAGATGCCAATAGTAGACGGAGTGCATTATGCATATACACCATCAGGATTAGCAGAAGCTAGGAAAGCTAGAAAGAAAAAAAAGAAAGGTTTCCACTGGGCTAACGTTCATGTCAGGGAGGTTCAACCTATTTGGTTTGATTAAAATGGTAAATAATAATAGTTTTCCTGATCCCACTGAACTTGTTACAAAGCAAAGACAAGAACATGAGAAAGAGAAACTACAAGCTGTTCTTTCAAAATGGAGAGCAGAAGCTAAATTTAAAAAGAAGAAAGTGATCAACAAATTTAAATTAGATATCTCGCCAAAGGTTAAAAGGATTGCAAAACAACCCATAGGAAGATATTTACCGAGATTAAAGAAGTATAGAAAATACCTTGTCCCTACTAAAAGAATAGTTATTAAAATAGGGAAAAGAAGATAGAAATACTTATATAAAAAGTTTTTTTATTACTAAGATAAGTGGTGTTGAATGAACCCTCTCCTTAACGGGATAGCTTCGGAGTATGCCTCTCCATTAACAAAAGCGTAGGAGCGAGGGAGTGTCTTATTCTGGGGTCTGTTATACTTGTTAACTTTTTTCTCTTTCTTTGGTTACTTTCTTTCTTTTTAGAATAAGACACCCCCTCTCGCTTACGCAACATTTATAAAGGATCTACTCCTATAAAAACTATGAAAAACGAAACGTGGAGAAAGAGATATCAAGTAGAGAAAAAGAGGAGAATTAGTGACTTGAAGGAGAGGAGCATTAGTGACTTAACAATTCTATTTTACTGTTTAAGTGTTGCGAGTACCTGTATGGGAGTTGACACAGTCGGTTTAAGACAATCAGGTTTAACGCCTTTAAGACGAGCAGATTTAACAGAAAAATCATATAAATATAAAATAATATTTGAAGAAGATATAATTAAAACGAAGGTGATAAAAAATGGGTAGAAATCAAGTAGAGAGGATGAGGAGAATACAATGGATTTATCAACGTATTAAAGATACTTCTGCTGGAGGTTTAGGGATTGAAGAGGAGTTTCTTATTGCAGACTGTATGTTTGAATGGGGTGTTTCTCGTAGAACAATGGTAGAGTATCTTAATTCTTTAATAAGAACTAATAGGGTGGTGGTAGATGAACGAGATAGCCACTTATATACCAAGCTTTTCCATGATGTATTAAGAAGGAAAAGAGGGCTGATGTCAGAAGAGGAGATGGAAGCAAATGCATTTTTACAGGAACAAGCTGAAAGGAGGCCAAAAGAAGATGAACAACATGGAAATAAAACCGACTAACTGGATAGGAACTATTAAGGAAGATGAGAAAAAGGAGCTGGAGTGGAGCGAACCTCAAAGGGTTCCTGATGGAAGCCATACAGGCGTTATAACTAGCGTTTCTTATAGAACTGAACCTTATGAATACACTGACATTTTTGTTAAGCTTGATAATTATGATATAGAGATCAAATACGGAGTTCCAACAAAGCTTTCTCCTCAAACACGTTTAGGCAAATTAATGCTTGAGTTTGGAGAGAAATGTGAATTAGGAAAAAAGATAAATCCTCAAGAGATATTAGTAGGCAAAAAAGTGCAATTTATGACAATAGTTAAAGGTAATAAAGATGGATTGGAATATGCGGAGATTGTGGAGGATAGCTTAAAACCCTTAAATACAAATACTCATTAATACTCTTTAATGAGGTCGGCGGGAGTGATTTTTTTTTTAATCACTCGGTTAAAAAACACCTCTTTTTCAAACTCCCGCCGATTATATAAGGAGTAATGATGCCATACAAAAGATTTTGCAGAAATTGTGATGAGTACTTCCAACCAGAAGGAAGGCATCAGAAATTATGCAAGGATTGCTGGAGATTGGCACAATTAAATAAAATATACAAAATGAAAGAGACACATAAAAAGATGAGAAAAGGTTTGCTAGGGTCATGGAGAAAAGTAGGTTCAAAAAAAGGAGTCAGCAAGAAAGATGAGAGATAAAGATGGAAATTATTTAACAACAAAAGAATTTTTTAAGAAATGGGGAGAAGGAATACAGAAAATAACGCCCCTCCAGCAAGTGAAAATTCAGAGAAACAGCACTTGGCTGGTAATTTTGGGAGTAGTTATAGGTCTGTATTCCACCTTCGCAACTAAGGTGTGGTGGCTATTTATAATTTTGGTGGGAAGTTTCTTCTTAACCATCGTGAATTATATAGGGATTGTTCAACGATTAAAAATCTTACAAGATGTAGAGGATAAGTTTGGCTATGTCAATTTAGGAGGTAATAAGAATGAACATTAAAGCACAAGGACAGGTCTTTGGAATAATGTTTGGAGCAATCGGTTTTGTAATGGGTTACGTAATGACAAAGGCGATGCAACCAGGCATCTTCTGGTCTATTACAACAATTATTTGTTGTACCATAGTAGGCTATATGATCCCAGTTGCAGTGGCAAACAAATGAAGGCATATAACGATGATGGAAGCTATGTAAAGAAAGATAAGAGGTTCGGGTATAGGGTGATATACCCCTATAAAAATAATGACGGCACAATCAATTGGTTTAATTTATGCACTGGTGGTTCATGGGCAAAACTCGTTGTAACTATCTTGATAGTATCATTAATTTTATTTAGTGTTTATGCTTATAAGACAGATGTAAAAACTTGTTACGAGGTCATAAAAAATCCTTGTGATTATTGTAATCTAAACCCTACCATGATAGATACAAATTTAATAGTTCCCAATAATATTTACCTTAATTCCTCGTCATCACAGGTAGCTTTTATTCGCGAGAATGAAAGGGGGGTTGCACCTTAACTAATATCTTTATAACTATAGGAGTTTGGCTCTAGTTAGCCGCGTTTTCTCCTATGGTGTTCCCAAGATGTTGACTCTCTCATCACACCTGTGATGACAATTAAAATGAAAGACAAACAAATAATAGAAAGAAAGTTAGAAATATTCTTAAAGGAATATGAGAAAAGCAAAGACAGAGCTGATAGGCTAGAGCCCATTATAGAAACCTATGCTAAAAGATACTATACTCTAACAGGTAAACACTACGTTAGGAATAATTTAGATAATGAGGGTTATTATAAATGAAAATTCCAATTAATCAAATAATGAACGGGGATTGTTTAGAACATCTAAAGGAACTACCAGAGAAATCCATTAACATGTGTATGACTTCTCCACCTTATTGGGCTTTGAGGGATTATGGAGTTAAAGGACAGTTAGGATTAGAACCTACTTTTGATGAATACATAAATAAGCTATGTAATATCTTTGATGAAGTTAAAAGAGTTTTAAGAGATGATGGAACTTGTTGGGTTAATATAGGAGATACTTATTCAGCAACGAGATGGACTAATAACACTGATACGGGTCAACCTATGAACAACTTTAAAGATGGGCATAGGGGAATTAATCCCATAAAAGAAACAGGAAACATGCCTGATAAATGCTTAGTAATGATTCCATTCAGATTCGCAATAGAAATGGTTAATCGTGGATGGATATTAAGAAATACAATCATCTGGCATAAAAGAAGTTGTATGCCTTCAAGTGTTAAAGATAGATTTACAGTTGATTTTGAATATCTTTTTTTGTTTAGTAAGAATAAGAAGTATTATTTTGAAAAACAATATGAGGGATATTCAAAAGCAACAATGGATGATAGTCGTTTTAATCCGGGAAGTAAAAAAAATCATACATATGATGGAAAAACAGAACATCAACCAAATGAATTAAAAATAAAGGCACAAAGAGGTGGTTTTAAACAAGGGAATGAAAAAGGAAGAAATAAAAGAACAGTGTGGGCAATTAATCCTAAGCCATTTAAGGAGGCTCACTTTGCAGTTTATCCTGAGGAATTATGTGAAACTCCAATAAAAGCAGGATGTCCTGAATTTGTTTGTGTTAAGTGTGGTAAGCCAAGAGAGAAGATTATTGAATATGAAAGAAAAAATTATATATCAAGAGAGGATAGACAAGTAGCAACTGGAGGAGCAGTTAAAGGAGGAGTGGGAAAGAATTTTCCAGAAACTACTATGAAGGAAAAAGGATATACTGATTGTGGCTGTAATGCTAAATTGGAAGGAGGAATAGTTTTAGATCCTTTTTTTGGGGCAGGAACAACTGGAGTAGTAGCATTAAAACAAGATAAAAAATTTATAGGAATAGAATTAAATCCCGAATATATTAAAATAGCACAAGCAAGATTAAAGCCACACTTAGAACAAAGGAAATTATAAATGAAAGAAAGGAAATTATACTGGCGGAGAAAGAACAATAGAATCTGTTTAGAGGGTAAAGGAAAGAAGAGTAGAACGATTTATTTATGGACACTACCCCCTCCTGAGAAGTTCCTAAAAGAAATACTATTAAAATCGTCTTATCTTACACAGGAAAGAAAGGAAAAAATGAGGGAAAAAATCAATCGTCTTGAATACAGAGATTATAAAGTAAACAAAAGGGGCATTAAGGTTCGTACAACCAAGATTACACGAACTCCCGAAAAAGACGCTGAAGAAGATGAGATTGATGAGCTATTAGGAATATTGGAGGAGTTTGAATAGAATGGAAGAAATTAAAGAGTTTAAAGTTCGTGAGGAACAATGGGATAAATGCCCAAATGAGATCACCAATTTTCAATGTTCTTTGACAAATGCAGGAAGATGGGACAGGCGTGTGCCTTTAGATATTATGGCACATGGGAATTATTTAAAGGGGCCTGGAAAATGGCTTTTTTTAATAGAACCGAAAGGTACAAGAACTGCTCCAAGATATGAGGACATAAGAAATCTTCTTTCAGGAGTTTTAGAGGCAGAATCGAGAAATGATAAATATAAGCAAAATGGAATTAGCAGGAAGCCCCAATTGCATAAACAAATAGAGGATATGGAAAGAATGTTAAAAGAAATTAGAGAGGAATATGATACGAAGCTCACTGAAGGGGAACTTAAAGATTTAGTTAAAGATGGTTCCGGCATGGATGGAGGTAAAGAAAATGGAATCGCATAATTTAGCCAACCTGTTTCCTATGATGCAGGAGCATGAGTTTGTCAGATTAAAACAAGATATTAAAGAAAATGGAATTTTAGAGGATATTGAATTATACGAAAATAAAATTTTAGATGGCAGGAATAGACATAAAGCGTGTCTAGATTTGGGAATAACTCCAAGATTTAAAGAGTTTGAGGGAAATCATCAAGATGCCTTGAACTATGTTATAAGCAAGAATTTACATCGAAGACAGCTCAATGAAAGCCAAAGAGGATTAGTTGCGAGTAGATTCGCAAACTTACCCCGCGGGGGATATGAATATGCTAAGAGCGAACTGCCAATTGGCACTTCGCTCGAAAAAGCATCTAAGATGTTCAATGTAAGTGTTAGGACAATAGCAAGGATTAGAGAAATAGAAAAAAAGAGACCATTAGAAATTGAAAGAATTTCAAGGGGGGAGGTAAGTGTTGGCAGAATTTATGGGGAATTAAAAAGAGAGGAGGCAGAAACTCCTGAATGGCAGAGATTTTTAGATGTTTGGAACTTTAAGGAAAACACTGGAGATGGTTTAAGCAATTTACCGCCTGAAATCTTGAAAAACTTATTTTATTATTACACCAAAGAAAATGATTTGATATTTGACCCATTTGCAGGGTCAGGATTAACCTATAAAGTAGCAAAAGAGATGGGGAGAAAATGCATAACTTCTGATATTAATCCACGAGAAGATTTTATTATTAAATGGAATGTAGATGAGGGATTAAAGAATTTTCCTGATGAAAAATTGAAAAATGTCAAGATGATATTTTTAGACCCACCTTATTGGAATATGGTTAATTATGGGGGAGATGGGTGGAGTAACACATCACTTTCTGAATTTTATGAGAAATTTGAGAGGTTGGTGAGCAATTTGGATAATATTTTATGCGACAATGGTGTTATTTCTTTAATCATGATGCCTATGAAAATAAAAGGAAATTATTTTGATTTGGGATTTGAATGTTATAAGATTATACAAAAATATTATCAAATAGAACAAAGGATATCCGTGCCATTAATGAGAAACTGGAGTATTGATAAAAGATTGAACAAAAGCAAAGAAATGGGAGAGATATTAACTTCGAGTTTAAGAGATTTAATAATATTTAAGAAAATAAAGCGTTAGAGTTAAGTGTTTTAGTTATTTATCTTTTATGTTTTCTTCATGCCGTTCTTTTTTCTCATAGACAGTTCGACTTGACATCCCTGAAACTTCAGCTATTGTTTTGACTCTCATAATCTTCTTAGAAACTAAATGATAAATCAAAGCTCCCAACCAAATATAATTCTTATTCTGTTTTACATCTCCTCCTGAAAGAAAGGCATTAATTCCTACTTGTTTTCTTATCTCATATTCTTTCTCATCAACTATAAACTTTTTTCCAAATCTTCCATAGAAGTTTGCGGAAGGGCTTGAATAAGAATAAAACTTTTTACCCTTCAAATATAAATTTTTAATTCTATCCATATCTCCTGCTGCCTTAAAGAATGCAGAAAAGTTTCCTCTATCAGTTAAGTGATCTCCATAAACATGAAGTAATAAATCCGCTCTACTTAATGCCAAGTTTCTATCTAGATCAAATACGCTATTTACACAGAAACAAATAAACAGTTGTTTACTCCTTATCATACTCATAGCCATGACAATCATTTTATTAACATCTGACATAGCACTCCTACTTGAGATTATCATGGCCTCATCAAACATTAAGAAATCTCCCTTCTTTGCATGGTTTAATCCTTCTAGGAATTTCTTTGGTTCATAATATATTTTATTAATATTATAATGGTCATCTAATAAATATCCTAATTGATTCCCTAAAGTTGTTTTGCCCATCCCGCTCCTTCCATCAATAATCACGACAGCAGAAGTATTTTTTTTAAGAACACTTTTTTTAAATCCTTCTAACAAAGTTAATAAATAACCATCGTAATAAACATCTTTATAAATTACCATCTTAAAACATTTTCTTGTGGTCTTCTCTTTCTTTTACTAAAAACCCATGTGCCTCCAATACATCCATCAACATCTCATTATACTCCTCTGTTTTTTTTCTTAGTTCATTTTTTTCCCGTTGAGTTCTTGCCATTAGGAATGTAGTATCTTCTAATTGTTTAAGTTGTTTTCTCTCTTCTTTAGTTAAACTTTGTATGACATTCCTTTTAATGCATCTCAAAGTATGGAAACATCCTTTCCAATCACACCGCAAGTAACATTTATTTGATAGGTGTATTAACCCCTGCAACTCCCCCATCATTAAATGGCTTAAGTTAAAGGCAACTTTCTTTGTATCTTCCATCTTATTTTAAGTAACTATATTATTTTTGCGATTGAAATTGGCGAATTTACCACATACACCCCTATTTCCCTTGGAACTACCAAAACTCTCCACGAGAAGAGCTGTATTTCTTTATGATTCCTACGATTGAGGTATCAATTACACCTTCTAAGGCTCTTAAGACATCATAAATGGCTTTATCATCTCTTAATGGGAACTTAAATGAGTAAATCTTCTTATATGTCTCATCAAACATCTCAAATTTACCTATAAACCCGTTTGGGTTGTGTGAATGTTTAATAATTCTTATTCTCCTCTTCCTTGATTTCATATTTAAGCTAATATTTTAAAATAATCTAAAACAAAGTAGGCAACACCTATAAATATAGCAATTGCTACTAAGGTTTTCATATTAAAAGCCATTGAAGGTTTTACTGCCTCCATTTCCATTTTAGTTAATATTAACCGCATAGGAGATGTCAAATTTCCATCCCTCTCTGCCACTGAATAGTCATCTTCGGGATTAAATTCCCTATATTTCTGTGTTTCTCCGTCAGGAGTAAGAGGTTGAGTATTCCATTCAGCCAAAATAAGCATAGGGAAATTTTTATATCTTAAAATATTCCCACTTCGTGCATCATAAATCGCCTTATCAATCATAATCGTATCATCTTCTATCTTACAAACCTTAAATGCAGTTTGTTTATTAGCTTTAATTAATAATACGAGGACATGGTCTTTCTTAAACTTCCCTTTATTCATTCTTATGCCCAATGGAAGTTTAAATTTCTTTTTTTTACTCTTTCCAGAAGTAATATCTTCTAACATCTCTTCAATTTTGTCAATTTTATCAGTTAGAGGTAAATCTTTTTTCATTTTACCTCCTTTCAATACGGTGAAGGTTCTTTAGGTTTGAACCATCCCCTATTTACTTGTTGATTTCCTGTCTTTTTTAATGTTGTTTCTGCTTCTCTCTTTGTTGTTACTACTAATTGAGGCAAGAATCCCTCTCTACTTAATGAGGTTGCTTGAATGACTTGACTTTTTGCTCTAAAATACCGAGAAAATGCTGTCATCTTCATAGCGTTGCAGTATTCTGATATTTCAAGATTAGTTCTTACAGGGATCCTAACTTTTCCCAACTCATCTTCAGTTAAGTTTGCAGTTTTT
>Ga0208182_1000766_pt1 | contig 18320 bp, 15 predicted proteins | sample MalvireepMed_906_FD_184248 | JGI IMG/M metagenome (GOLD analysis project Ga0208182, IMG submission 184248) | Marine viral communities from the Global Malaspina Expedition - Malaspina viral metaG DeepMed_906 (SPAdes) (version 2) | ecosystem: Environmental > Aquatic > Marine > Oceanic | place...
TCATCGGTCAGACCGGTCAGCTCGACGATTTCCGGTTTCAGGGGACGGCAGGGATCCTGGCGCCAGGATTTCGGTTTCGAATGTCCGATCACGCAGCCGTTCTGATCGACCGCCACATGCATCATCGCCAGTTCGATGATCGCATCGGTCGTCGGATCGAGGCCTTCGGTCTCGACATCCAGAATGGCGATCCTACGCCCGCCTTCCGGCAGATCGTCAGGCAAATTATCGAACGGCTTCGGCAGCCTTTCGAGTACGCGGTAGTCGGGATGGTCGCGCAGCAGCGCGGCCGCGGCGGTTACATCCGCCGTGCGAGAGAACGGTCTCGTCATGGGTAATCTCCGATAAGGATGGTTCATGACTGATCGAGGCCGAAGGTCCGAGAGCGACGCTCTCTATTTTCCCTTCAACCTCTTTCGGTCACAAACTCGGCTCCTGCCGGGTCTTCTTCTTTCGCCGCTCCTTTGGTGTGGGGCGGCGCCTTCCTTTGCAGCAATCGAACGTAGATGATTTCGCTATCGCGAATGACGACGCGCGAAAGCTTTTTGAGCCGGTGTCATGTTCTTGATGAGCGTTTCATCTACCACCAACGTGGGACTCATGTCGGGCGCCATTTCGATCGCACCTTCCACGATCATCTGTTCGCGTTGGTCGAGCTTCGTCAGGTGACTGTTGATTGTCCGATCACTGCGGCGCTTCGAAGGATTCAAAATTGGATAGGAGGCAGGGTCAAAAGGCTCTGCCATAGCTCCCTTGACCTGTAGACGCCCCCAATTGAAGCCCTTCGGAATACGCCGGAGGCGGCGGACATACTCCTTGATGTCGGCGGGCTCATAGTCCGACATCGCTTTGTCACCCGTCAGCCAGGCAAATACTTCAAGCATGTGGCGGGTTTTCCCATTATCGGGCTGCCAATTGTGATCCTCGAACATTGTTTCATGAAGCTCTTCAAGCTGTTCACTGAAACGTACGTTGGTAATTTTTGCGAAGAACAGGTTGCCTCCACTGACCGTTGCAATTTCGGGCTGGCTGACTAGCGGCATTTCATCATCGACATGATGGGTTGGTGGTGCGGCGATCGTCTGGGCGACGTCGGACCAGTTTTCATCGAGCAAAGCAATCGGGCTTAGTCGTGCAATATCAATACCTCTTGCGTGCGCCTCGCCGACCCGAAGATGAGCCTCTGCGTAACCGCGTAAGAGATGTGATCGGCCCTCCCTGCAAGTTCCATCGTTCACGGGAGCGCCAAGCGCTTGAAGATCTTCTTTTGCTGATGTTCTGCTAACGCTCATTGGTGTCACGAGGAACTGTAGCACCTTCCATAACAGCATGATTTCCGGCGGTGTCCATCGGTCGTCTATTTCGCTTTCGACGATCTCGTGAGGGATCGCGGCTGTATCGTGTGGTACTCTGGCGACGATGCGATAAGCTGCCGCCATAACCTTATGATTGTGGCGATCGGCTCGCGAAGCCAGCAGGGGCGCCGTGAGATGCGCCGTGGCTCTAGCTAGCTCGTCTTCCAACCCTTTCTTAAAAAGCGCATGCTGTTCGACAACAGTAAGGTGACAGCGATCAAAATTATGAAACTCGAACATAAGCAGCTCATCCCATCTCGCGGCAAGCAGACGAGCGAGGCGGCGCGCCTCGTCCGGCCTGGTCGTGCCCAATGCGATGCTTATAGGTTGACTACATTTGTAAGCGGAAGGGAGACGTCTTCGAAAATGATATCGAGCGCCACGCCTCACGAGATAGCTCTGCTGTCTCATCTCAGGCTGCGCACGCTCTGTATCGCACGCGGGAGCGATTAGAACTTCGGCTGATGTGACCAGCCGTGTGAGAAGCTAAGGGTGAAGAAATTCGCACTGCCGCCTCCAGATGGCGGTTTTCTGCGGTTGTTTCAGAAGAGTGGAGCGGGTAGCGAGAATCGAACTCGCGCGTCCAGCATGGGAAGCTGGCAGGCTACCATTACATCATACCCGCGTACCGGCGCCCTTTGCCGTGCGGGATTGGTTGCGTCAATCGGGATCGAGACGTCGAACGCATCAATGATGGCCCGAAGGCGGAACGGGCGCGCTCGGCAGGCTTTGACAGGGGGAGAGCTTGATTTCGCGCCGCCGTCCGGCAAGAGCGCGACCCAGAGGAGAATACAATGCGTCATATCGATCACGTCATTTCCGGCCATTCCGGTGGCCCGAACGGCAGTGGCGGCGGCAGCGGCCGCTCGCACAAGGTCTGGAACCCGTCCACCGGCGAGGTTCAGGCCGAAGTGCCGCTTGGCGATGCCGATCTGCTCGCAAAGGCGGTCGAAGTCGCCAAGAAGGTTCAGCCCGAATGGGCCGCAACCAATCCCCAGCGCCGCGCCCGCGTGATGTTCGAATTCAAGCGGCTGGTCGAAGAGAACAAGCAAGCGCTCGCCGAACTGTTGTCGAGCGAACACGGCAAGGTTGTGGACGACGCGCATGGCGATGTGCAACGCGGCCTCGAAGTGATCGAATACGCCTGCGGCATTCCGCAGGCGCTGAAGGGCGAATACACGCAAGGCGCAGGGCCAGGAATCGACGTCTATTCGATGCGCCAGCCGCTCGGCATCGGGGCGGGCATCACGCCATTCAACTTCCCGGCCATGATCCCGATGTGGATGTTCGGCATGGCGATCGCGGCGGGCAACGCCTTCATCCTCAAGCCGAGCGAGCGCGATCCGAGCGTTCCCGTGCGCCTTGCCGAACTGTTCGTGGAAGCTGGCGCGCCCGAAGGCCTCTTGCAGGTCGTCCATGGAGACAAGGAAATGGTCGATGCCATCATCGATCATCAGGACATTGCCGCGATCAGTTTCGTCGGATCTAGCGACATCGCGCAATATATCTATTCGCGCGGCACGGCGAACGGGAAGCGCGTCCAGGCCTTCGGCGGCGCCAAGAACCACGGCATCGTAATGCCCGACGCCGACCTCGACCAGGTGGTGAACGACCTTGCAGGCGCAGCCTTCGGCTCGGCTGGCGAACGCTGCATGGCGCTGCCCGTCGTTGTTCCGGTGGGCGAGGATACCGCCGATCGCCTGCGGGAGAAACTGATCCCCGCTATCAACGCTCTGCGTGTCGGCGTCTCGACCGACAAGGACGCGCATTACGGCCCCGTCGTCACGCCCGAACACAAGCAGCGTATCGAACAGTGGATCGACACCGCCGAGAAGGAAGGCGCCGAAGTCGTGATCGACGGGCGCGGCTTCTCTTTGCAGGGGCATGAGGACGGCTTCTTCGTCGGCCCGACCCTGCTCGACCGGGTGACCACCGACATGGAAAGCTACAAGGAAGAAATCTTCGGCCCCGTGCTCCAGATCGTGCGCGCCAAGGATTTCGAGGAGGCGGTCCGCCTGCCCAGCGAACACCAATACGGCAACGGCGTCGCCATCTTCACGCGTAACGGCCATGCCGCGCGCGAATTCGCGCACCGGGTCAATGTCGGCATGGTCGGCATCAATGTGCCGATCCCGGTCCCCGTCAGCTATCACAGCTTCGGTGGCTGGAAGCGTTCGGGCTTCGGCGACATAGACCAGTACGGGCAGGAAGGCCTGCGCTTCTGGACCAAGACCAAGAAGGTCACCCAGCGCTGGCCGGATGGCGGCGGGGACGGATCGAACGCCTTCGTCATCCCGACGATGGGATGATGGCGATGCGCGAGACATCCATCATCGCTGCAGCCCTTCCGCTCGCTCTCGCACTGGGCGGTTGCGCAGCGACGCAACCGGGCGGTCCGATCGAGGACCGCGAGGCAGGCGTCACCAGCGGCAGCGAATGCACCGCCGAGCGCACTGAACGCTTCATCGGTCAGACCGCTTCGTCAGACACCGGAGCGGCGATCCTTGCAGCGACAAACTCGCGCACGCTGCGCTGGGGGCCGCCCGACAGCATGTTCACCATGGATTACCGCCCGGACCGGGTCACCGTGATGTACGACGCCCAGTCGCGGATCACGGAAATCCGCTGCGGCTGAGCACGGCTGCGCCCCTTCCCACCGACAATCTCCCCCGCTAGAGCCCCGCCCATGACCGGACAATTCCAGCTTACTTCCGACCAGCTCGCCATTCAGGAAATGGCGCAGCGCTTCACTGCCGACAACATCACGCCCCATGCCGGGGAATGGGACCAGACCAGCCATTTTCCCATCGACGTGATCAAGCGGACCGCCGAACTCGGCTTCGGTGCGATCTATGTCAGCGAGGAATCGGGCGGCATCGGCCTGGGGCGCCTCGAAGCCGCGCTGATCATGGAGGCGATGGCCTATGGCTGTCCCACGACCAGCTCTTTCATCTCGATCCACAATATGGCGAGCTGGATGATCGACCAGTTCGGCGGCCAGCACGTGAAGGACAAATACCTTCCCGACCTCGTCACCATGGACAAGGTGGCGAGCTACGCCCTCACCGAACCCGGCAGCGGATCGGATGCGGCGGGCCTCAAGACCAGCGCGGTGCTGGACGGCGATCATTACGTCCTCAACGGCACCAAGCAGTTCATTTCGGGCGCGGGATACAACGACGTCTATGTCGCCATGGTCCGCACGGGCGAGCACAAGACCAAGGGTATCACCTGCCTTGTCATCGATAAGGACACGCCCGGCGTCAGCTTCGGCAAGCCTGAAAAGAAGCTCGGCTGGAACGCGTCGCCCACTGCGCAGGTGATCTTCGAGGATGCGCGCGTGCCGGTCGAAAACCGGGTGGGCGACGAAGGCGAAGGCTTCCGCTTTGCGATGATGGGGCTCGATGGCGGTCGCCTCAATATCGGCGCCTGTTCCCTGGGCGGGGCGCAACGCTGCCTCGACGAAGCGATCAAATACACCAAGGAACGCCAGCAATTCGGCCAGCAGATCGCCGATTTCCAGAACACCCAATTCATGCTCGCCGACATGGCGACCGAGCTGGAATCGGCGCGTGCCCTCCTCTATCTCGCCGCCGCCAAGGTTACCGACGACGCGCCCGACAAATCCCGCTTCTCCGCCATGGCTAAGCGGCTTGCCACCGATGGCGGATCGAACGTGGTCAACAATGCGCTGCAATTGTTCGGCGGCTACGGCTATCTCAAGGAATACCCGATCGAACGCTTCTGGCGCGATCTGCGCGTGCATTCGATCCTGGAAGGCACCAATCAGGTCATGCGCATGATCGTGGGCCGGGACCTGCTGCGGCAGTAAAGACATATGACAGACGACATCTTGATCCACACCCATGGCCGGGTCGGCCATATCTCGCTCAATCGTCCCAAGGCGCTACACGCGCTGACGCTGGACATGTGCCACGCGATGAGCGCGGCCCTTTCGAAATGGGCGGATGACGACCAGATCGAGGCCGTGATCCTCGATCATGCAGAAGGGCGCGGGTTCTGCGCGGGCGGGGATATCAACCTGCTGCGGCATTCCGCGCTCAACGATGGCGGCGCGAGCGGGCGCAAGTTCTTTCACGACGAATATCAGCTCAATCATCAGATGATGACTTATGCCAAGCCGATCGTGGCTTTCATGGATGGCGTCACGATGGGCGGCGGGGTTGGCATCGCCTTGCCCTGCAAATACCGCGTCGCGACCGAGAACACGCGCTTCGCCATGCCCGAAACGGGCATCGGCCTTTTCCCCGATGTCGGCGGCGGCTGGCACCTCTCGCGGCTCGGCGGGCGGCTCGGCCAGTTCCTGGCGCTGACCGGCGCGCGGCTGGACGGGGCGGAGTGTTTGTGGGCGGGTCTCGCCACGCATTACCTGCCCAGCGAAATGGTGGCCGAAGCCAAGGCGCGCATCCTCGACAAGCCGGGGCGGATTGCAGGCGTGCTTTCCGAAATGGTCGGCAGCCCACCCAAGGCGCGGATCGAGGAGAATGCCGACAAGATCGCGCGGCATTTCGCGTCCGACAGCTACGAGGATATCCTCGCCAGCCTGGAAGCTGCCGATACAGATTGGGCGGCCAAGGAGCGCGACACGCTCGGCACCAAGAGCCCGCAGACCTGCAAGGTGGCGCTACGCCAGCTGAAGGAGAGCGCCGATCTCACCGATTTCGCCGACAATATGCGGATGGAATACCGCATCGCCAGCCGCGTTCTGGTGCGACCCGATTTCGCCGAGGGGGTGCGCGCGGTCATCGTCGACAAAACCAACGATCCCAAATGGAACCCGCCCACGCCCGAAGACGTGAGCGAGGAGCTGCTCGACAGTATTTTCGCCCCGCTTCCCGAAGGCGAGGAATGGACGCCGCTGTCCCCCTAGCTCCGTCATCCCTGCGCAGGCGGGGATCCAGCGCGACGGAGCGCCGACCTACCCTAGATCTCCGCCTGCGCGGAAATGACGAGAGGCAGAAAAATGGCCGATTACGAAACCATCACCGCCGAAACCGATGCGCAGGGCAAGAGCGGCGTCACCCTCATCACGCTGAACCGCCCCAAGGCGCTGAATGCGCTTAACTCGCAGGTTCTCGAAGATCTGATCGAGGCCTTCGCCGCCTATCAGGCCGACGAGACGCAGCTTTGCGCCGTCCTGACCGGATCGGGCGAAAAGGCCTTCGCGGCGGGCGCGGACATCAAGGAAATGAGCGAGAAGGAAGCGGCCGACTTCTATCTCCAGGATTTCTTCGCTCCCTGGACCAGCGAGATCGTGAAGAAGACCCGCAAGCCCTGGATCGCGGCGGTCAACGGCTTCGCCTTGGGCGGCGGATGCGAGCTCGCCATGATGGCCGATTTCATCATCGCGAGCGAAAACGCCAAGTTCGGCCAGCCCGAAATCAATCTGGGCGTTGCTCCGGGTATGGGTGGATCGCAGCGCCTGACCAAGGCGATCGGCAAGTCCAAGGCGATGGAAATGTGCCTGACGGGCCGGATGATGGGCGCCGAGGAGGCCGAGCGCAGCAATCTGGTGGTCCGCGTGGTACCGCATGACGAACTGCTGGCCGATGCGCTCAAGACCGCCGCGACAATCGCCAGCAAGCCGCCCATGGCAGCGATCGCCAACAAGGAAATGGTCAACGCCGCCTTCGAGACCTCGCTCGATCAGGGCCTGATCGTCGAACGCCGCATCTTCCAGATTCTCGCCGCGAGCGAGGATAAGAAGGAAGGCATGGCGGCCTTCGTCGAGAAGCGCGAGGGTAAGTGGAAGGGACGTTAACGTGCGTCATCCCAGCGGCAGCTGGGATGTGGTCCGGCGGCGTCCAAAATGAATGAGAGAGATCCCAGCTTTCGCTGGGACGACGGAGAGAGAACATGAAAATCGCCTTCATCGGCCTCGGCAATATGGGCGGCGGGATGGCCGCGAATCTCGCGAAGGCGGGGCATTCGGTGAACGCCTTCGACCTGAGCGCGGACGCGCTCGACGCTGCGAAGGCGAATGGCTGCACGCCCTTCACCGATGCGGGCGAGGCCTGTGCGGATGTCGAGGCGGTCGTCACCATGCTGCCCAATGGCGAAATCGTGAAGTCGGTCCATGAGGGCAGCGTGATCGGCAAGGCACCGGCAGGTGCAGTGCTGCTTGACTGTTCGACCATCGACGTCGCTACCGCCAAAGAGACCACCGCAGCTGCCGAGAACGCGGGCTATGCGATGGTCGATGCGCCCGTTTCCGGCGGGATTGCGGCGGCGAATGGTGGCACGCTGACCTTCATGGTCGGCGGCAGCGAGGAGGCGTTCGAGCGGGCGAAGCCCGTGCTCGAAGCGATGGGCAAGGCAGTGATCCACGCAGGCGATGCAGGCGCGGGGCAGACGGCAAAGATCTGCAACAACATGCTGCTCGCCATCACCATGATCGGCACGTCCGAAGCGATGAAGATGGCCGAGAAGCTGGGGCTGGATCCGCAGAAATTCTACGAGATCTCGTCGCAGTCCTCGGGCTATAACTGGTCGCTCAACGCCTATACGCCACTACCCGGCGTGGGCGTCGAGAGCCCGGCGGACAACGACTATCAAGGCGGCTTCGCGACCGCGCTGATGTTGAAGGATCTGCGCCTCGCGATGGAGGCCGCCGAAAATTCCGATGCCCCCGTGCCGCTGGGCGCGCGTGCCGCCTCGCTCTACGAGGATTTCGCGGGTGCCGGAAATGGCGGGCTCGATTTCTCGGCGATTATCAAGACCTACAAGTAAGCGCTGTCGATCAGGTCGATCACCCGCGCGAGCCATTCGCGCGGCGCTTTTCTGCGCCCGATATCGGCGACGAATTCCTGCCCCCGCGCCACGCTTTTGAGCCGCCCGCCCGGCAGCCAGCGATCCGCGCGGTCGTGATAGCTGAGGCCGCCGGGTTTGAGCCATCGGGGTCGGTTCCAAAGGCTCGGCGGGCCTTCGGGCACTGTCAGGCGCAGCGCATCGCACGCGGTCTGCGCCACGCGCCCCGGCCCGCGATAGATCGTGTCGTTCTTCCCATGCATGGCAAGTGCGTGCGGATGACCGAGCGTGACGAGATCGTCGGGCACGCCGTCTGCCAGCGCGACCATCTCATCGACCTTCAGATATCCGAACATGCGATGATGCGGTGTTTCGCCCTTCTTGCGGAACAAGCCGAAGAAAACGAACACGTCGCCCCGCCGCACCCCCTGATTGGCAAGATGGGTCTGCGCCGCGCCGACCTGCCCGAAAACGCAGGTGCCGTTGTCGAGAAACATCGGATCGTGATGGCATAGATCGTCCGGCCCGACCCGCCCCCGGCTCGCGCGCGAGGCATGGTCGCCCAGCCCGAGATCGGCATAGCTGGTGCGCGAGGCCGCGCCTGCCGGGATCGGCAGGCTGAGCGGAAAACCGCCGTTCGGGCCATCCACGATCGGCGAAGGCCCGCCGCCCGATCCGCTGTCGAACCCCTTGCGGCTGAAGACGATCCTCATGCCGCGCGCAAGGTCACCGACCGCCGACCTCGCTCCTGACAGCGCGGCCACTCGGCGCGAGCTCGCCTTCCCAGGCCAGCAGGGGCTTCCTCGCCGCCTGCGTCTCATCCAAGCGTCGGCGCGGGGCATAATGCGGCGCGCCCTTCATGCTCTCATCGCCCGCCATCGCGCGTTCGGCCACGCTGCGCAGCGCCATGATGAACTGGTCGAGCGCGGCCTTGCTCTCGGTCTCGGTCGGTTCGACCAGCATCGCGCCGTGGACGACGAGCGGGAAATACATCGTCATCGGATGATACCCCTCGTCGATCAGCGCCTTGGCCAGATCGAGCGTCGAGAGCCCTTCGGCAAAGCCCTTATCGCCGAACAGCGCCTCGTGCATGCACGGCCCGCTATGCGCGAATGGCGCGTGCAGCAGGTCTTCGAGGCTGCGCAGCACGTAATTGGCGTTGAGCACGGCGTCTTCGGCGACTTGCCGCAACCCATCCGCCCCGTGGCTGAGGATGTAGGTCAGCGCGCGGGTGAACATGCCCATCTGCCCGTGAAAGGCAGTCATCCGCCCGAAACTGCGCATCTTGCCACCGAAATGCTCTTCGGAGAAGCTGTCCGCGTCCTCCTCTTCGACCAGATGCACCACGCCGTCCGCGGTTCGCGCGGTATAGGGCAGCGGCGCAAACGGGCTGAGCGCTTCGGACAGCACCACCGGTCCCGAGCCCGGACCGCCGCCGCCATGAGGCGTCGAGAAGGTCTTGTGCAGATTGATGTGCATTGCATCGACGCCGAGATCGCCGGGGCGCACCCGGCCGACGATGGCGTTGAAATTCGCCCCGTCGCAATAGACGTAACCGCCGGCCGCATGGACCGCGTCGGAAATCGCCTTCATATCCCGTTCGAACAGGCCGCAGGTGTTGGGATTGGTGATCATGACGCCCGCGACATCCGGGCCGAGCCGGGCCTTGAGCGCTTCCAGATCGACGCGCCCATCCGAATTGGCGGGAATGTCTTCCACCCGATAGCCCGCAAAGGCGGCTGTGGCCGGATTGGTCCCATGCGCGCTTTCGGGCACCAGGATGACTTCGCGCGCATCACCCTTGGCTTCCAGCGCGGCGCGGATACACAGGATGCCGCACAATTCGCCATGCGCGCCCGCCTTGGGGCTCATCGCGACGCCGTGCATGCCGGTGAGCTTGATGAGCCAATGCGCCAGCTCGTTCATGACCTCGAGCGCCCCGCGCACCGTATCGACCGGTTGCAGCGGATGCACATCGGCGAAGCCCGGCATCCGGGCGACCTTCTCGTTGAGGCGCGGATTGTGCTTCATCGTGCAGCTGCCGAGCGGGAAGAGCCCGAGATCGATGGCGTAATTCTGGCGGCTGAGGCGCGTGTAATGGCGCACCGTTTCCGGCTCGGTCAGGCCGGGCAGGCCGATCGGTTCGTCGCGCGCGAGAGTGCCGAGGCGGCTCGGGACTTTATCCGCAGGGGTCGGTGCCGCGGGCTGTTCGACGCCCGCCAGATCGAGCCGCGCGGCGAAGCCGAAATCGACGCCGGTCGTCTCGGTATTGCCGATCTCGAAGATCAGCGGCTCTTCCAGCATTAGCGCGCGGTTTCCGGTCACGGTGTCCGGCCCGCTGACGGCATTATGGCCTTCGACCGGAGTGCCGGGCTTCCAGCCGGACTTGTTGGGCGCGTTCATGCCAGAACTCCTTCCAGAGCGGAGGCGAGCGTTTCGATATCCTCCTCGCTTGTCGTTTCGGTCACGGCGACCAGCAGGCCGTCGGCAAGCGCATCCTTGCCGGGGAACAGGCGGCCGAGCGATACGCCCGCCAGCACGCCGTCATCGGCCAGCCTGCGCACCACCGCCCGCGCATCCTGCCCGATACGGATGGTGAATTCGTTGAAGAACGCATCGTTCAGCACGCTCACGCCCGGCACCTTCGCCAGCCTGTCCGCTGCGATGCAGGCGAGGCGGTGGTTCTCCGCCGCCAGCGCGCGCAGGCCCTTTTCGCCCAGCAGCGTCATGTGGACGCTGAAGGCCAGGGCGCAGAGGCCGGAATTGGTGCAGATATTGCTCGTCGCCTTCTCGCGCCGGATATGCTGTTCGCGGGTCGAAAGCGTCAGGACGAAGCCGCGCTTGCCTTCCGCATCCACCGTCTCACCGCACAGGCGGCCCGGCATCTGGCGGACATGCTTGGCATCGCGCACTGCGAAGAGGCCGAGATACGGTCCGCCGAACTGAAGCCCGACGCCGATCGCCTGGCCTTCTCCCACCACGATATCGGCGCCCTGTTCACCGGGCGATTTGACGGCTCCCAGAGCCACCGGCTCGGTATTCACGACGATCAGCAGCGCGCCCTTGTCATGCGCGGCATTGGCAATTTCCTGAAGGTTCGGCAGGCGGCCGAGGATGTCGGGATATTGCACGACCACGCAGCTGGTCTTGTCGTCGATCCGGGAGATCAGGCCGCCATTGTCGGGTTCGGACTGCAAGGCAGGGTGCGCCCCGGCAATCTCGTCCTCGGTGAATTTCGCCATGGTGCGTACAACCTCGGCGTAATGGGGGTGCAACGCGCCCGAAAGCACCACGCGATCGCGCTTGGTGATCCGCGCCGCCATGGCCACCGCTTCCCAGCAGGCGGTCGAGCCATCATACATCGACGCGTTCGCCACGGCGCAGCCATAGAGGCGCGCGACCTGGGTCTGGAATTCGAACAGCATCTGAAGCGTGCCCTGCGCGATTTCCGGCTGGTAGGGCGTGTAGGCGGTCAGGAATTCGCCGCGTTGGATGATGTGATCGACGCTGGCCGGAACGTGGTGGCGATAGGCCCCTGCCCCCAGGAAGAACGGCGCGTCGGCTGCAGCGAGGTTCTTCTTGGACAGCCGCCGCATATGCTTTTCGACCGCCATTTCGCTGGCATGCATCGGCAGGCCTTCGATCGGGCCGCTGAGCCGCGCTTCTTCGGGAACGTCGACGAACAGATCGTCGATCGACGAAGCGCCGGTTTTTTTCAGCATTGCCGAACGGTCGGCATCGGTCAGGGGTAGGTAGCGCATGTTCTATTCCCGTCGTCCCGGCACGAGGCCGGGCTGTGCATTTCCAAGCTGGCTTCCAGACCTCAGAGCCCGTCGCAGAAGCTCTTATAGGCGTCGGCATCCATCAGACCGTCCAACTCGCCCTTGTCGGCGATGGTCAGTTTGAAGAACCAGCCGGATTCCTCGGGCGAGGAATTGACCAGCGCGGGATCCTCGTCGAGCGCATCGTTCGCTTCGGTGACTTCGCCGGTGATCGGCGCGTAGACGTCGCTCGCCGCCTTGACGCTTTCGACCACGGCGGCATCCTTGCCCTTCGCGACCTGGCTGCCGACATCGGGCAATTCGACGAAGACGATGTCGCCGAGCTGGTCCTGCGCATAGGCAGTGATGCCGACGGTGGCGGTATCGCCCTCGACGTCGATCCATTCGTGTTCTTCGGTGAAATAACGAGCCATCGGTCAGTTTCCTCTGTGATAACGATGGGGGACGAAGGGCAGCTTCGCGACCTTCGCGGGCAGACGCTTGTTACGAACCTCGACGGTGAGTTCGGTTCCCGCTTCGGCATGGCCGCTCTTGACGTAAGCCATGGCGATCGGGTGGCCGAGCGTGGGCGAGAACCCGCCGCTGGTGACGCGGCCCACCGCGTCCTCGCCATGATAGACGATCGCGCCCTCACGCGCAGGCAGGCGGCCTTCGAACACCAGGCCGACACGCTTGTCGGCACAGCCCTGTTCCAGCTTCACCGCGCAGGCGGAATGGCCGATCCAGCCGCCGCTTTCGCGCCGCGTCTTGGTCAGCGCGAAGGTGAGATCGGCAGTGACGGGATCGATCTCGGCCGTGAGATCGTGGCCGTAGAGCGGAAGGCCCGCTTCGAGACGCAGCGAATCGCGCGCGCCCAGTCCGGCAGGACGCACCTCGATTTCCGCGCAGAGGCGATTGGCGAGCGATTCGACCAGTTCGGCCGGCACCGAAATCTCGAACCCGTCCTCACCGGTATAGCCCGCGCGGGTGATCCGCAGCGGCCATTCTCCAAACTGGTAGAGAGTGGATTGCATGAAGACGAGATCGTCGGGCACGCCGCGCATCACCCGGCCCAGCGCCGTCGCCGCCTTGGGGCCCTGAAGCGCGATCAGCGCTTGCTCGTCCATGTGAGTGAGCGTGACATCGTCGGACAGATGTTCGCGCAGATGGGCGATATCGTCCCACTTCATCGCGCCGTTGACGACCACGTAATAGGCCGGTTCGCCCCAATGGCCTTCGGTGCCCGCCTCTTCGTCGCCTTCTATCCAGGGCGTGGCGTTGGTGACCATCAGATCGTCGAGGATGCCGCCCTCTTCGTTCAGCAGCAGCGAATAGCGCACCCGGCCCGGCTTCAGCGAAGCGATCGCGCCGGGCAGAAGTTTTTCCAGTTCCGCAGCGGCATTCTCGCCCGTGACCATCAGCTGGCCCATATGGCTGACGTCGAACAGGCCCGCCTGATCGCGCGTCCAGTCGTGCTCGGCCACGATGCCGCCGCCCTCATCCTTGTTATACTGGATCGGCATCTCATAGCCCGCGAAGGGCACCATGCGCGCGCCCTTCTGTCGATGCCAGGCGTCCAGCGGCAGAGTCTCGGTGGTGTCGGGCGTATCGCCGGTGTCGTCGCTCATATCAGGCCCTGCAAGCATGGCGCACGCCGGGACGGCGCGCGTATGGATCCATGCCCCCTCTGTCGGGATACCTGAGAGACTGACGCGCGGCACAGCCTTGCGCGCTTACCCCTTCGGTGGTTCCGCCCCCGATCATGGATCGGGCGGAACGCTTTCCAGAGTGTCGACGGCGCGCGCGGTCCCTATCGCCTGAGAGTTTCCGGGGCGGTTGCTCCTTCGGCGCCGCCCGGCCACCCGAAAACGGCTGACCCGGCGAGCTCTCCCGCGCGCACCCGCCGCAGAATCGCTCCCACGGCAGACCGGTATCCGGTGAACGCTTCGTGCGCGCCGGTCAATCGGCAAACGGCGTCGCCAAGCGGTTTTGCACGCCGTATTCGCCCTAGGCGTTGAGCCACAGCAGGTAGAGCGCCGACAGGACGATCCAGCCGCCGTCGAGCGTCTTCAGGCGCTTCGCCCCCAGCCACATTGCGATCGGCCGCGCGAGGAAACCGCCGAGCATGGCGGCAGGCGCGGCAAGCAGGACGACTTCCCACACGATCGTGCCCGCCTCGATATGCCACACGCTGCCTGCGATCACGCTGATGGCGGAGATAACACAGGCCGCACCGGTGCATAGCAGGACCGGATAATGGCGGATGAAGAGATAGAGCGCGACGAGCTCGCCCACGCCGACCGAGAACAGAGCGGTGATCGGCCCGCCAACGAGGCCGATCGCAGCGAGCATCGCCAAATCCCCAGGCGCGAGCCGGTCCCGTTCCGCACGGCGGGCGTTCACTGTCCAGGTTGCGGCGATCAGGGCCGTGCCGAGCAGGATCGAGAACGCCTTGTAACCGAGCAGAACGGCATGCTGATCGAAGCTGCCCAGTCGTTGCGTCAGCAGCATGCCCGGCACGGACAGCGCAAGCACCCCGGCGACCACCAGCGCGAAATCGCGCGGGCGGACCTCCGCTTCGAGGGGCTTCGGCTCCGGCTGATGCAGCAGCCGGTCGGTCCAGCGCAGCGCCCCCATGCTCATCCCGAAGCTCTGGATCGCCATCGACACGCCGACCACCTGCAACGGCGCGAGCGTCATCACGTCCAATTCGCGCAAGGCGTTGAAGACAGGCACGAACACCACGCCTCCGCCGGTGCCCGACGTATTGGCGATGATCGCGCCTGTCAGGCCGACACCGGGGAGAAACCACAGGCTCCCCATCAGGCCGCGCGATACCGGCACCAGTAGCCACAGCGCGGCATAGGCCGCGAGAAGCACGGCACCCCCGATCAGGACCAGCCGCCCCGGCGGCAGTCGGCTCAGTCGAGATTGGGCCGCAGCCATCGTTCCGCCGTGGCAAGATCGACGCCGCGCCGCTCCGCATAATCCTCAAGCTGGTCGCGGCCGATGCGGGCGACGCCGAAATATTCGCTTTCGGGATGGGCGAAATAGAACCCGCTCACCGCTGCGGTCGGCCACATGGCGAAGTTTTCGGTCAGGGTCAGCCCGGCGTTTTCGGGCGCATCGAGCAGATCGAACAGGATCGGTTTCAGGGAGTGATCCGGGCAGGCGGGATAGCCCGGCGCGGGGCGAATACCGCGATATTCTTCCTTGATCAGCGCCTGATTGGTGAGCTGTTCGTGCGGGGCATAACCCCATAGATCGGTACGGACATGTTGGTGCAGACGCTCCGCAAAGGCTTCGGCGAACCGGTCGGCCAATGCCTTCAGCAGGATGTCAGAATAATCGTCTTTGTCCGCGCGGAAGCGCTCCGAATGCGGATCGATCCCATGGATGCCGACGGCGAAACCGCCCATCCAGTCGCCCGCCGGATCGATGAAATCAGCCAGGCACATATTGGCCCTGTCGCGCGATTTCTGGACCTGCTGGCGCAGGAAGGGAAGCGTGACATGGCCGCTGTCAAGGTGGAGCGTGATGTCGTCCTGATCCCGCGCACACGGCCAGAATCCGCAGACGCCGCGCGCGGTCAGCCATTTCTCCGCGATAATGCGATCGAGCATGGCGTTGGCGTCCGCGAACAATTGCGTCGCGGTCTCGCCCACCACCTCGTCGTCGAGGATCTTGGGATAGGTGCCGTGCAATTCCCATGCGCGGAAGAAAGGCGTCCAGTCGATATAGTCGCGCAATTCCGCCAGATCCCAGTCGGGGAAGACGTGGCGCCCCGGCTGGAGCGGCGGCGCGGCCTTGTCCGAGAGGTAGACGTCGCAGAAATTCGCCCGAGCCTCTTCGAGCGACAGCAGCACGCTTTTCGACTGGCCCTCGCGCGCCTTCCTCACCTTGACGTATTCGCCCGCCGTGTCGGTGACGAAATCGTCGCGCTGAGTGTCCGACAGCAGGCGGCTGGCGACGCCGACCGCGCGGCTCGCATCGAGGACGTGGATCACCGGGCCTTCATAGGCCGGATCGATCCTGAGCGCAGTGTGCACCTTGCTTGTCGTCGCCCCGCCGATCAGCAGCGGCATGGTCATCTTCGCGCCCTGCATTTCCTGCGCCACGGTCACCATCTCGTCGAGCGAGGGGGTGATGAGGCCAGACAGCCCGATCATATCGGCCTGGTTCTCGTTGGCGGCTGCAAGGATTTGCGACCAGGGGACCATGACGCCCAGATCCACCACCTCGTAACCGTTGCACTGCAGGACCACGCCGACGATGTTCTTGCCGATATCGTGCACGTCGCCCTTCACCGTGGCCATCACGATGGTGCCCTTGGCCTTGGCGCCGGGCTCCTTGCTCGCTTCGATGAAGGGGATGAGGTGCGCGACCGCCTTTTTCATCACGCGCGCCGATTTGACGACCTGGGGCAGGAACATCTTGCCCGATCCGAACAGGTCGCCGACCACGTTCATCCCGTCCATCAGCGGGCCTTCGATGACTTCGATAGGCCGCGAAAACTGCTGCCGCGCCTCCTCGGTATCGGCGACGACATGCGCATCGATGCCCTTCACCAATGCGTGTTCGAGGCGGCGCTTCACGTCCCAGCCGCGCCATTCCTCGGCCGCCTTCTCGTCCGCCGCGCTTGTGCCGCGATAGCTTTCGGCAAGGTCGATCAGTCGCTCGGTCGCGTCGCGACGGCGCAAGAGGATCACGTCCTCGCAGGCCTCGCGCAGGGTCGGGTCGATCTGGTCGTAGACGTCCAGCTGCCCCGCATTGACGATCGCCATGTCGAGCCCGGCGGGAATCGCGTGATAGAGGAACACCGAATGCATCGCGCGGCGCACGGTCTCGTTGCCGCGGAAGCTGAAGCTCAGATTGGACAGGCCGCCGCTGGTCTTCGCCTTGGGACACCGCTGCTTGATCTCGGCCACCGCCTCGATGAAATCCAGGCCGTAACGGTCGTGCTCCTCGATCCCCGTCGCGACCGCGAAGATGTTGGGATCGAAGATGATATCCTCGGGCGGGAAGCCGATGCCCGTCAGCAAATCGTAGGCGCGGGCGCAGATTTCGACCTTGCGCGCCTTCGTGTCGGCCTGCCCCGCCTCGTCGAAGGCCATGACGACCACCGCTGCGCCGTAATCGCGGCAGATACGCGCGTGATCGAGGAAGGGCTCCTCGCCCTCCTTCATCGAGATCGAATTGACGATCGGCTTGCCCGATACGCATTTCAGCCCCGCTTCGATCACGTCGAATTTCGAACTGTCGACCATCACCGGCACGCGCGCGATGTCGGGCTCGGCGGCGATCAGCTTGAGGAAAGTGGTCATCGCATGCTTCGCGTCGAGCAGGCCTTCGTCCATATTGACGTCGATGATCTGCGCGCCGTTCTCGACCTGCTCGCGCGCGACTTCGACGGCGGTTTCGTAATCGCCCGCCATGATCAACTTCTTGAAGCGCGCCGATCCGGTGACGTTGGTACGCTCGCCGATATTGACGAAACGGGCGGTGGAAAGATCGCTCATGGAAATATCAGACCTGTTCGAGATCGCGCGCGAGCACGACGTCATCGTAAAGAGTGCCACCGACATCGAAGCGGCGCGTGGCGATCTGGCGGAAGCCGTGCTTCGCATAGAAGCCGATCGCGCGGTGATTGTCGTCCTTGACGCCCAGCAGCAGGCGCGAGTGCCCTGCCGCCCCGTCAATTGTGCTGGTCAGCAGGCGCGCTGCCGTATCGCCGCCATGGAAGCGCGACAGAAGATAGATCTTCTTCAGCTCGATATCGCCGGGCTCTGCGGCATCCAGTTCGGGCTCCACCAGCAGCGCATAGCCGACCGGCGCGCCGTCGAGTTCGGCCAGCCAGGCCCGCGCTCCGGCGCCCAGACGCGCGCGCAGATGGTCGGGCTCGTGATGGCGGGCGCAATGCACCACCAGCGCCTCGCCATCGATCAGCCCCGCAAAGGTTTCGAGGAAAGTCGCGTTCGCCACCAAGGACAGGCGCGCCGCGTCCGTCGCGCTCGCCTCGCGAATGGCGATATCGGGTCGGGCGGTTTCGCTCATGCCGCTCCGATCACGCCGCGATCGTGAAGGATTCGAGCCCGGCCAACTGCATATTGGCGTCGATCTCCGGCACGGTGCGCGGCGTCACGCCTTGGACCGCGCGCGCCATCGCCGCGATATGATCGGGCGTCGAACCGCAGCAACCTCCCAACGCGTTGATCCGCCTGTTGTCAGCCCAGACGCGGGTCAGCGATGCGGTCGTCTCCGGCAGTTCGTCATATTCGCCCAGATCGTTGGGAAGCCCGGCATTGGGATAGGCCATCAGATAGGTGTCGGCGATATCGGACAGGAGCTGGACATGCGGGCGCAATTGTTCGGCACCGAAGCTGCAATTCAGCCCGATCGTCAGCGGCTTTGCGTGGCGCACCGTATACCAGAACGC
>Ga0208182_1000769_pt1 | contig 18309 bp, 27 predicted proteins | sample MalvireepMed_906_FD_184248 | JGI IMG/M metagenome (GOLD analysis project Ga0208182, IMG submission 184248) | Marine viral communities from the Global Malaspina Expedition - Malaspina viral metaG DeepMed_906 (SPAdes) (version 2) | ecosystem: Environmental > Aquatic > Marine > Oceanic | place...
TTGTCGATGCTATCATGTACGAGCGTACACTAATTCGGCCAGTACTGAACGGCACAAAATGTGGTACTCATTGCCACATCGCAGGCCGATTCGTTATCCCCCGCAGTTCGCGGTCCTCGATTTCGGGATCGTGATCTGTCCGCGTTAATCTCTTGCGTTTGCCGATCAAAACGTGCAGGATTCCGCCGGCGTACCAGACGAGCGAGACGCGGCCGTCCGGTCGGATCGACCAGTGCGTGCCGTCCGGTATTGAGTGACACATGATCCAGCCGTCGCACTCGCCGGCGGTCCAGAGAATGACCTGATGCACGCTGTCGCGAGTCAGGTTGACTTCGATCACGTCGCACTCATGTACCCGAGCCATTCCTTCGGTCGGGCGGACGAGTCCGATCGCTGCTATCAGAATGACGGCGTGCATCCCTGCCTCGGCGACTAAAGACGCGGCGAATACCGAGCACCTCGACGACCTTCGCCAGGACCAGTCCGGCGGCGACGATACACGCCGCGGCGATGATACCCTCGGCGATGATCCAGGCGACGTTCTCGATCGTTTCCGGCGTCAGGAACATCATTCCTCGCGGTCGTTGTAGTCGTGCTCGATGATGAGTTGCAGCCAGTGGATCGCCTTCTCGAGATCCGCTCGGCAGTTCTTATTCTTGTGCCTCACAATGTGATAGATCGCCTCGCCTTCCGCGTGCCCGATGCCATTCTTGCGGCAGAAGTCGAACGGCGGGATCGGCAGATGGCGGTAGTGCCGGCCGCCGATCTGATTAGATAGTGCCGTCTCTGGATTATTGAAGAAGTCCACGCCGTCGCGGTGCTCGATGGTTGTCGCGTCGTTGCCTTCGATGATCGTCGTCACTGTTTTTTCTTTCCCTTCTTGGTGTTGATAAACTGATAGTGAGGCACCTTTGTTGTACGTCCGATGCGAGTCTTCACCGGCAGATCACCGACGTATTTTGCGAGGCCGAGTTTGAGTGCGTTGCGGATCAGGTCGTTGCACCAATCCAGCCCCCTTCCCGTCTGCTCGATCAGCATCCGCGTCGTGAAGGCGTCGCTCGGCACGCCGGCGGACGCCAGGTTGTCGATCTGTTCGCGTACTGTTTCGGCCTTCATTCGTTACCCCGCAAACTTGGCCGCGATGAATATAACAGCGGCGATCGAGGCGGCGACGAGCAGCAGGTAGAGAAGCATCCGCCGCTTGTTTGTCTTCGCCTTCGCCAGTTCCGTTCGTTGTCGCAGCAGCTCGGCACGCCGCTCGCCGCGTTCTCGCCTGGTCATGTTGCACTCCTTATCGCTTTCGTTAGCGGCATCAGCAGCGAGACGCCATCGATGATGGGTACGTTGATATGCAGGAAACTGCCGTCCTTCTGCACGAGCTGGATCGCATAGCCGTGAGTCCACTCGTTGATCGCGGATCTCGAGTGTTGCCATAGCGGTCGAGCGGCACAGAGGCAGCCGGGATTGTGTGCGGCGATTGTGCCGACGCCAGGCTTGCGGACTGTGGCCGAGTCTTGCCTGTGCGTGTGGCCGAATATCACATTGCCGGCGTACTTATCGACGGCGATCTTGGCCGCGTTCTTCGCCGAGCTGATCTCGTGGACAAAGTAGCATTTGCCGAGACGCAGCACGCCGCGTTCCTTGGTCGTCTCGTTGAACTCGGATCGTCGATAATACTTGATACCGCGTTCCTTGAGTTTCAGCCGGAATTCAGGACTGAGAGCACGCCGCAGCATCTCGCGATCATCCCCGCTGTATAGTGCGGTTTGCATGATCCACTTCTCGATGCGGCCCTCGTGATTGCCTTCGAGGTAATGGTAGGCGGCTCCCGGCGTCGCGGCTTGCAACTCGTCGAGCATCTTATTCGCCGCCTCGAGATCGTCGGCGTAGCTGTATTTTGCGTCGGCCAGGAACATCGGCACATGATGCTCAGCCAAGAATCCCCCCGTCTCGGCGTGATCGCCCAGCAAAATACACTCCCGTATCGGAAGCTGTTTGAGATCGGCCAGCACTGCCGACCATGCCGTGAGATCCAGATGGCATCCATGAGTATCGGCGATTATCGCTCGAGCGAATCCGGTCAGCTTCGACGACTTCGGCTTCGGTGTTTTCGGCGGCGACTTGCCTCGCTTGGTCAGCTCCTCGGATAAAAGTGAGTTGATCTTTTTAGTCTCGGCCAGGTGCTTCTTCGCCGTCGCCAGTTCGCTCTCGAGTTTGGCACGGTCAGCGTGCTCGGAGATTGCCTGGATATCTTTGTCCACTAGATCACCTCCACTGATAGAACGCAGCCGGCAGGATACGAGCAGCAGCCGTAGCTCTCGTGCGTTTCGATGTCGAAGCAATTAGTCGTGACGAGCTGCCTGAATTTGCCGGTGCCTTGCCAACGTATGAAATACGCCAGGCTGCGGAATGTCTTCAGCTTCGCGTCGGATGCGGCGTCCGCGGTCGGTTGCTCGTAGATGTCGGTCCACGTAACGAGCACGCTGTCGCCGGCCTTCGGCGTCGGTTTTCGCTTTCGCGTCATGTGCTACCCCACAGCATGGCGGCCGCGTTCTGCCCCGTTTCAAATTGTGCTAGAGCGTCGATGGACTACCGAGCACCGCTGCGTTCGCTCGTCACGTTCCAGTCGCGTGCCGCTGCTCCTGCGAGCAAGCCGCCGATTGCGACGCAGATCGTGCCGATCGAAGACCAGGTGCTCGAGCCGGACTGTAGAAGAGTGCCGACTGAGATGAGAATTCCGCCAAGTGTCGTCTTCCAATTAGCCATAATTGACTCCATTCCTTTAAGTAATTATCTGCGATGTCGCCGAAAAAGACGAATCCGCCGCCGGAATCTCGAGCCAGACTGGCTCGGAGCAGGACGATCAGCCACTGCCTCGGCGAGATCCGCGTCGGTTTCGAAAGCTGCTGACCGGATCGCCGGTCGCCTCCGTTTCCGTTGGCTCGACGCTCGGTGCCGGTTCGCTGACTTGTGCCATCACCGCGGCACAATACGGCCGCAGATCATTTGACTGGCAGCCGGCGAGTAAAACTGCACAAAGTATTAGGTATTTCATTTACCACCCCTCGAGAATGTCTGGGAGTTGTTTCGCCGGCCACCCCGCTACGCTCGACATGGCGATCGTCGTCCGGTTTTTAACGTCGGACCACTTGGCGAAGAATGATCCGCGATTGATCTTGATGGTCGTGCCGTAGACTTGCCGCGGCTCGCCTTGGATGTAGTTGCCCCACGAGTTTTGGACGTGAACGAGCGAGTCGCCGTATTCGCGGCGGACCTCTGGCGTATCTATAAATCCGAGATAAGCCATCGCGTGCGACCAGCCAGAGCGAGTTCTCGATGCACATCCCCAGGCATCCGGATTGCGGCTGAATGATTCGCCGCCGCAGCTCGCGATCGCGTAGCCATTTGAGAGGAAGTCGCGTATCTGCTCCATGCCGCTGACTCGCGTCGCCGTGCGGACCAGGTGCTGCCGTCCGATGCGATCGAGTTCGTCCGGTGGAGGTCGCCGGCCATAGCGTGCGGCCGATGTGCTACTGTATTTCGTCAGGTCGAATTCAGGACTGTACCGCTTGCGGATCATGCAGCCGTGCTGCGTCGATACCTTCGCCGCGATGTGGCACTGCCATCCGGCACCGTTATACCCTCGCCAGTACCAAGGCCACTCGCTCGCGAGCACGCCGTTGCGGATGCCTTCCGGTGAGACGTCCGGTGCACCTTCGACGAGTCCGCTCTGCTCGTCTGGACTGCCGGCGAGTACTTCGGCACATAGCGAGCCGAGATCCGCATTCTTCTGGCTGTGGCTGACGCAGTCGCCGGTCACCTGAGCCGGACCTGGTAGTGAGCCGGGATAGAGTTGCTCGATCAGCGGGAAGATCAGCGAGCACTTGCCGACGCCACTGCCGACGAGTCCGTTGGCATATGCCGCGTCTTCGCCGTTTGCGTATGACCAGTCTCCCTGCGATTCAATGTGCTCGTCGAATTCGGCCCGAGCCGCTTTGATCTTGTCGGCTCGCCACTCGCAGCCGGCGTAGCCTTCGGCGTACATTGCGCGGATCTTCCACGGCGACAGGTCGCCAGGGGCGTCATCAGGCCATCTTCGAAATGGTCGCGGCATATCATCGCATCGCCCAGGCCATTGCGTAAATCACCTGAGACGCCTCGTGTTTGGCTATTTGACTGGTAGAGCTGCCCCACATTGCATTCAGTGCCGAGTTGATCGCCGGCGATAGATTCGACTCGCCGACTTCGGACTTCATCGCCAGCAGTCGCCGGCCGCCTTCGTTGAGTTGCAGCTCGAGTTCTCCGGTCGTGTAGGTCGCTTTGTCGCCGTGCTCGATCAGCCAGGCGAAGTCCGCAAAGAATTGGCCGAGCAGTCTCGCCGCTCGCGGATTGTGTAGCTTCGCCGCCTCGAGTTGTTGCACCGCCTGGCGATTCGCCGCGTTCGGTGCAGGAATCGATCGCGGCGGTTCAGCCATCTCCGGCAGCGTGACTGAATCCTTCGCCATGTAACCAGCTCCGGCGATAACCAGCATAAGCAGAGATACCTTCGTCCAATCAACTTGCTGCATCGTTGTGTCCATCGTGAGCGTGCTCGACGATCTCTACCATCGCCGCCTTGACGAGTGTTTGTGCCGGCAGACAATCGGCGACCAGTGCGTGCAGCCGCCGGGCACTGACGAGCTGCCGCATAAACAGATCGCCGGCGTTGTCTGCCGGCTTGAATATCAGCGACTTCAGGATGTTGATGATCGTGTTCATTAAATGATTCGCATAACCAGGTACGTCGCGACACTGCCTGCGGTCGCTCCGCAGATGCCGGCGACGACCGCGTGTATCCGCCACATTATTGTTACCTTCTGAGCGATACCGAGCCGACCGTTGCCTGTAATCAATTCGCGGATCTCGTCCACGGTTTCGCCCGTCGAGGCAAATGACTGCTTGAGCCATTGCAGCTCGTTCTTGATTTCCGCGGCGTCGGTTGTGCTCATCACAAATTGACCGATGTCAGTCGCACCGGCTTCTGGTTGTTCAGCGTCAGCGTCGAGACGGTGATCAGATCCTTGTCGAGAATCGCCTCACCTTCAGATATGTATAGCGTCGTGATCGTTCGAGCCATCGATGCTTGCGTCGCGTCGAGTGTTCCGCCGTAGAGATACGCGGTCGATATGCTCGCGTTGGAGTTCCAGTAAACCGTCCCGCCGTAGATCGTCAGCGTTGACGGTGCCGCTTCTTCCTCGAGGTAGACCGTGCCGCCGTAGACCTCGAGAGCACTACAGTTGCATCTCTGTATCAGCGTGCCGCCGTAGCAGTAGGTTGTCGTCGCCGACACTCCCTCGCCGAGTGTCAGTTTCGCTCCCTGCTTGTTAACCGATGCCGTCGCTACGGTCGATGTCTTCGTTGCGATGGACGCGAGGCCGACGTTGCCTCCGTTCACCGACAGCTCGGTGATATTTGAGCCGAGAAGGTAGAGTCCGCTCTTACCCGCCGCCGCTGAGCGAGTGTAGTTGATGACGGCGTCGATATTTGCCGAGCTGATGTCGATATACGACTCGCCTCCGCCGGCGAATTCGAATCGATTTGGGTCGATTTGCAGATACACCGGCAGTGCCGACGTCGTTGCCGCTGTGCCGATTGCCTGCTGATAGCCTCGCTCGACGATAAAATCACCGATTGCGGTCGCCGATTGATTAAGGCTCGCACTGATCGCCGTCGTTGATGTCGGCGGAATTCGCACATTATCGCCCATCAGCGGTACAGCGGCGGTTGACCAATTCGCGGCCACGGAATAATCGCCGACAGTACCTCCCGCGCCGAGCCAAGCAAGGTTCGCCATGTCATAGACTCCTTATCGTGAAGTAGGTGCCGTTCGCGGTGACTTGTGCCGTGTCGCCGGCTCCTGCTGTGTTTGAAATTGTAAATATGCGAACTCGCCAAATATCGCCGTTCAGCACCTGGAACTTGCGAGGCGGCGAGACAACGGACACGTCGAGTCCTTCGTGGTAGTTGTAGGATCTGACGGGATTATCTGCGGTCGTGTATGCTGCGCCGTTGTCGTCGCTCAACTCTATTGATGTTTGCCACAGGTCGATTCCGCCGGTGTTTATTGATTGCACGGCGACGGCCCAGGAGATCTCAACGAGTCCGTTGGCGCGTATGTTAATGAGGCCGCCCTGTGCGTCTGCGATTGTTGATAATCCCCGGCCTTCGCTGACTTCTCCCTGCCATCTAGGCCGCAGCTTGGCTGCCCTATTGAACAAGACTACCGCGCCGCCGCTGCCGACCGTCAAATCCGCCATGCTGTAAGTCGCATTAGACTCGGCCTCGAATGTCAGGCACTCCCGCGTGACGGCGTGCGGTACTGGACGCGGCACCTCGGTCGATGGCTTCAGCACGCTATCGACTGCACGAGCAAATAGCTTGTACGTGTTGTTTTTGAGAAGGAGTGCCATTAGAAGTCCAAGTCCTCAAATGCCTCTGTCCGCTTGATGTCGAACTTCAGAATCGTGTTATCGTGCTGCGGTGCTTCGTCCAGCATCAGGAAGTCGCGAGACGCCAGGAATCCATTATCGACCTGAAGGAGAGCGGGTGATGTGATCGGAGTGCCGAGATTTTCGCTGAGCAGCGATCCGGACGAGGTCGAAGCGGAAGCTCCATCGTGTATTACGCTCAACTTAATGTCGCCGACTTCTGCGGCGCCGAGCAGTCCGCCGACGTCGTTGAAGAAGTTAGCACGCCATCCCAGATTCGGCAGCTCGATGAACTGCTCCTCCGGATAGAACTCGAACTCTGCTGAGAATTCGAAATAGAATGCGTCGCCTTTCCACTTCTTCTCGGAGTATTCCATCGAGCTGATCTTGACGGTCCGCTTCGGTTGGCCGAGATATGCGTTTGCGTTCCAGGCGTTTGTATATTTCGCCAGTCGATCAAAGTCCGTCGAGATGACGTTCTGCCGTGCCTTGATCCATGACACGTTCTGGTCGATCGATACGCCATCATTCAGCGGATCGCCGACAGAGTTGACGAACGGCTTACCGCGTTTGTCCTTGTATACAGTCTTTTGTATTGTCCGCGTGCCCGCTGGTCCCCACTGCGTCGCCAGGTCGAGCGGATCTTCCGGCGTTTCTTCTTCGTCCGGCTGTGTGCTCGAATACTGAACTTGCAGCGAGTAGAGCGTCTTGCTTCCATCGATAGCCGTCGCCGGCCCGATCGTCTTGGCACGGCAGCCTGATGCGACCTCGGCGCCGTACATGTACCAGGTGCCGGCTCGGATACCGTAATAATCCATAACGGCACGCACGGCGGTCTGCGGTCCATAATTTGAGTTGATCAGCTCAACGATAAAATACCGCGTGGCCGTATCCTCTTCGGCGGTCGAGCTGAATGTCGGCGTTTTGTGTTCCTTAACGGAAACGACGTGGCTCATCTATGCGGCCCTCAGTTTGTCGAGTTCGGCCTGTTGTTGTTTGAGAATTTCGTTTTGCTGTTTGATCATTCCGTTCAACTCGATCTGACGCTTTCGGTCTTCGCGACGCTCGGCGGGGCTGGCGAATGTCGCGTCGATGGATTTCTGTAAATCGTCCTGCTTTGCCTCTAGCCGTTCAATCTTTGCTTGCTGGTCAGCGATCACTCCCCTCTGGTCTTCACGTTCGGCTGCGTTCGCCTCGAGTGCTTTCTGGTGAATCTCGTCGTCTCGTCTCTTCTGTTCCGCTGCCCTTCTGTCTATGCCGGCTTGGTGTTTTGGGTCGGCGAGTTGCACTTTCATCTTCTCGCGTTCTTCGATGTTTATCGCAATTCCACGCTCTTTGGTTTTTATCTTCTCGTCGAGCCTCGCTCGCTCCTCGCGTCGGCGATTCCAGTCGGTTGCGTAATACGCTGGACCCATAGCGACCGTGCCCCAGGATGCCGATTCTTGCTGCCGCCGCTGCTCCTTGAGAACGTTGAGGTTCTCCTTCTGGGTTTTTATAAGCTCGTCTCGCTCTTTTATGTCTTCTTTCGTTACGTCCTCGAGCCTCGCCATACGCATCGTCTTCTCTTTTTTTATTTTCGGTCCTGTTTCTTTTAGGATGCCGAGTTTTTGCGCGGATGCGATCGCCTCTTGCAAGAAGCTTACAATCAGCGATAGTTCAGGTACGAGCCTCTCGCCTAGCTTTTCCGCCAGGTCGCCGAATGCGTTCGACATTGTGTCCAGTTCGCCGGCGTAGGTTCGTGCGGCCGCCGCTGCACTGCCGCCGAATTGCGTAGTCAGTTCGCCTAGAATGATTTTCTGTGCACCGAGCATGTCGCCGGTTTTTACTAAACTAAAAATCATCTTCTTCTGATCTTCCGAGAATTGAATGCCGGCACGCGACATCGCCGATAGATTCGCGATCGGGTCATTCATCGCCTTGCCTACCATGACGATCGCCGATTGCAGGTCCATTCCCATGCGAGCAGCCAAGTCCTGAGCGGCGATCATCGTCGGCTTGAATGCACCTTCGCGAATGTTAGTAAATGAGAGCAGCACCGAACTCGCGGCGATGGTTGCCTCGTCGCCAAATGTCGTTATGCCCTGGCGTTGTGCGGCGAATTTCTTGATCTCCTCCGCGGTCAGTCCGGCCTGGTGTCCGGTCGATTTCAGCGCGGCGGTTAGTTGTGCCTCGGCTTGCTCTTGTATTGCGTAAGCGGCGAGCGATTTCTTCATTATCGACGCGACGGCAGCAAATGCTGCACCGGCGGCCATCAATCCTACTTTGAGCGCCTTGGTGGCCTTTTGAGTCGCCTTCGTTTTCTTAGATACCCGATCCATTCCCTTCTGGAATCCGGCAGTGTTAGCCGTCACGTTCGTCGCGAGTGTCCAGGAGGTTGCCATCAGTGCCTCCCGTTCTTTCGCTGGCGGCCGGCGGCAACCCACTGCTTCGCGACATCATCGACGCCCTGGTCGCGGTCAGGAAGCTGAACGTCTTTCATCTCGCGGAAGAAATCGGACAGTTTCATCAGCTCGTCGATCTCGCAGTCTTTGTAGCCGCAATGCGATCGGCAAGCGTTGAAGAGACGATGAGCCATCCGACCGTTGAGGCCGCCGAGCATTCCCATCTTCTCGTCGGTGTCGAACATTCGCTCGCCGTCGCCATCGACGATACACCAGGACAGCAGCAGCCGGCGAGCGTTCATCAACGCATCGACACTCAGGCCATCGGCGGTCGCGATCGACGCCTCGGCGAATGTCATCTCGGCTTCGGTGAGGTCGCGAATCCGAATCCACGTCCAGCCGCCGAGCCAGATCCAGCGGTATCGGCGGCGGAATAGCCGCGTCACCTGTTGCCAGCTCTCGAGCCTCATGGCACCTCCACCTCGTCGAGATCGTCGAGATCCGGCTCGTCGTTGTCGATGTCCGCGGCGACATGCAGCGAGGCCGAATCAACGAGAACTTGAGGCAGGCCGGCGCAGCGTGTGATCGTCACGTCGGGATGATCGGCCTCTAGAATCTTAAATACCTCGTCGCGGATCGCGTCGTACACCGCCTGCAAGCATGGCACGCGAAACACGAGCACGCCGTGCTTCAGATTCACTTCGCCGAAGTCCCGAAACGCTCGACCGCAGTCGGGACAGATGCAGAAGTCCTGACAATATGCAGCGTCGCACGGTTCGGCACTTTCAATCTCGACGTCGCATATTGTCAGCTCGTGCGGTGATGCCGAGATCGGCTCGCCGTTGAGCATCTCCGGATCGCCGGCTTTGTCGCGTGCGATCAGCCACATCTTCTTGAGTTCTATTTTCATTTTTTTTACGTCGCGTTTGTTAGCGTACTTCCCTCGCCCCAGGTGAAGTTAACCGTGACCGTCGTGATCTCGTTATTAACACGAGCACCGACCGCGACGTTGGTGATGAATGCCGTCGTCGATGCCTCTTTGCTTGCGGTCGATTCGCCGGAGAGAGTCGGATCGGTGACGGTGATCGTCTCGATCAGCGGGCTGCCGTCATCGATCGCTGCACGCAATGCCTTGACATCGGACATCTTCGCGAGTCCCTCGACCGTCACTTCGTCGTGATCCATAACGTCGCCGGGAATGTAAGCTTCGACGCCATCGGTGAGATCGGTTTTCGCGACACGCGGGATTGTGTTGCTCGATCCGCCGATGGATGTAGCCGCGATTGAGATGGCGGTCGTGCCGAGCGTCAGAGTCGATCCGCCGCCGGTAAAAGGTACGTTTGCTGCTGCCATGATTGCCTCCTTAGGACTTAGGTTGGCGTGCTAGTTGTTGCTTCCTGATAAATGACATCCGCCTCGATCGGACTGATGTATCTGGTCTTGAGCGATTCGCCGACTTTCGACTGCTCGAATGTGGTTGACTGGTCCCGCGTTTGTATCCAGAAGATCCAGACGCTCGAGACGGTGCCGCGGAATGCGTTCAGTTCGGCCCGGATCGCCAGTCGCAGGGAGTTCGCGGCGGCTCGCGTCGCGGCATAACAGTCGATCACCAGCGTCTCGGTGACGACGCCGGCGGCTCCGGTATTGTGCGTTGGATCATCGGCTCCGAGCGAATCGATCGTGCATGCCGGCAGTACGAGCGGTTGCCGCTTGCTCTTCGTCCTACTGTCTGGATCGTATTGTGGGAGCACATCGGGAAACATCCGAAACGCACCGCCGGTCGCCTGAATGAGATCCGTGACGCCGGACTTGCTGGCGAGGTGCGTTCTGATTGTGGCTGTGATGTCGGCCATCGTTACGGTTTCTTGCTCGCTGCGATTTTCTTTGCGGCTCGCTTCGCGTCGCGTTCTAGTTTCTTGGCGATTCCCTTCTTGCCGATTGACGGAATCTTTGGTTCTATTTTATTTCTCGAAGGTAGTACCCACGGATACGCTCGAGTGCGGCCGCCGTTTGCGGTGACGTGTCCGCGTTCGAGCCACGCACCTCGAGCCGCCCATATTTTGCCCATCAATCCGACGCGGTGCCCGATGTCGCCGTGTTTACTCTTCGCCTTCCCGCTGAGAGGCTTCATCTTCGGCATCCGCCATAAATCCTTCGGCCAGCCAGTCGGCCCGCGTGTTGATCTTGTTTTATTGCCTATACTTTTCAGCCTGCTCTTCATCTCGGCTTTGAGTTGTCGAGCGACCTCCGCGGTAAATGCCTTTGCGTATTTTGTTTCGAGGTTATGGGGGAGCACGAGCATCTCGTGCGACGCTTTCTCCCAACCTACGGTGTTAAAAAAGACGCCATCTTTCTTTGCCATCAGACTTCCAACTCCTTGCACTCGACGACGAGCGGCTCGCGAGGTGACTCTGGCTCGAGCACCGCGACGACAGATAGCACGCGGTCGCCTCGCGTGAATCGGTTGAGCGGCGAGACTGCAACACGCGGATCGAGTTCGAGCGTGTGCGTCACAATCGCCTCGGTCTGATCGCCTCGCGTCGTTTCGGTCGCGGACTTCGGCGTGCTGCGGACCCATACCGTTTTGATCGGTGTCCAGTCCTCGATCGGTTGGCCGTTCGCATCGAGTGTCGCGTTGTCGAACTCGATCGACCATCGCTCATTACGTCGGCGTCCGGTGTATTTTGCGGCGATCATTAGTCGTAATGTCCTGGCCTGAACTTGTGATATATTCGAAGGTACTCAGGCAGCCGACCGATTCCCTTATTGTGTTGAGCCACCTCATCGACGCCGTGGTAGATCGCGTCGATGTGCTTCTTCATCGCGTATGACAGCGACTCCGGCACATCGGTCGCCGCGGTGCCGTAGCCGGCGACATAGGTGATCGTGACCGCGTTTGTCTTGCCGGCTTGCGTCGCAGGCCAGGATGCTGTCGGAGTTAGCCGAATGCGCCCTACTTCGCGAGTTGCGTCCACGTCGTAGTTGGCACTGGAGAAGGTCTGAGAGCTGCCGTTCTCATCGATGTAGGTGATGCTCGACACGCTCGAGAGCGGCGGTCGCGGCAGTTCGATGGTATCGCTCGCCGGGAAGGCGTCGAGAGTCATCGCCCAAGTTTGCTGTAACAGGCTGCGTTCAGCTTCGAACTCGCAAGAATCGCGAACCGATTTGATCAGCTCGGTGATGTCGCGGAGATCCGCCTCGCCGTCGATGCGTGCGAAGTCGCGGACCTGCTCAAACGATAACGGCTCCACGGTCGGATCGACCGTGCGGCTTAATCCATATGGCATCGCTGCACCTTTGCTAAGGTTGAATGCCGGCCCATCGAATCGCGTCGCGTCGAGTCGCTACTCGGCGGCCGGCGTTTCGTTGGTTTTCGGTTTTCGCTTTCGCGATGTTTTCTTCGTCTTCGCGTTGGGATAATCCGCTCGGCCACTTCGGACGAGTGCATCCGCCACGCCATAGGGCAGGCTGACATTGCTGCCAGCCGCCCAATGACGCCACGCGCGGCGAAGAACCACTGCATTAGGCATTTATTACGCTCCGGTTTTGAGTGCGACGATCGCCTTGGCGGCCGAGCCACTCGACGCCTCGTGGACGTTGATGTCGATCCGCTGCGTCACGCGAACGGTCGTCACATCCTCGTCGAAAGCGTACTGATCGCTGGTCGCGACCTCGATCTGCTGCCGATCGCCCAACATCACGCCGTTGACGAAGTTGCCGAAGTAGGCAGACTTTGTCGCGACGGCTGTGGACGTCGGCATCTGGCTCGAGAAGTTCACCGGATATCCGAGCACCTGGCGAGCGATTCCCGCAGATCCTTCGGCGGCGGTCGATCCACCCTGAGCGAGGAGCAGCTTTTCCATGACGCTGTGGAAGAAGGCTCGCGACACGATCCAGCTCGCACCCTCGTGATGCTCGTCGGGAAGCAGTGCGACCACATCCTCGATGTCGCCGACCGTGATCGCTCCCCAAGTGTTGCCGGTTCCCTGCGTGACGATGCCCGCAGATTCGACCGCCGTGTTGAGGCCCGTCTCGCTTCCGTAGGTTGCGGAGCCGTCGCCGTTGATCAGCTCGTTGTCGTTCTGCAACGCGATCTGATAACCGGCTCGGCGAGCGACGCGGTCCACGATGCCGACGATAGAGTCAGCGACGAGTTCGCTGCTCACCTTCGTTAGCGTCGCACGTTTGACGACCGACAATGCAACCTGTGCGAAGACGAGATCACTAGCGGTGATCGCGGTCGCTTCGCCAGGATAGTAGACCGTCTGGCCGGACGAGATCTTTGCCTCGTTCAGCGTGTCGGCGACCATCGGCACCACGTCGCAGACGCGGTATGCGAGGCCGACTCTCTCGAGGTACTCGATAACCGCCGCGGCGAGCGGATCTGGCACCGTGAATCCGCCTTGAGAGTTGGTGCCTTCGGTCTGAGCGTTGAAGACGACGCCCTTCGAGTCGGTGTAGCGGATGCCGTATTCGCGGCAGAAGTCCTCGCCGTGCTCGTAACCGAGCATCGCCATCAGCTGCATGCCGGCGGCGTATGCGTTTTCGACGGCGAACTTGCCGCCGAAGCACTGCATCCGGTCGAACGTGCGGCCGCGGAGGTTGAACGGCACATCCCACTGCGGCTCATTGAACGACTTGACCGGACGGATGTGCGTCTGCTCGACGACGTTGTGCACCGGATCGCCAGGTGCCGCTTTCGCTCGGTACTTCTCGAATTCGGCTGCTTCCTTGAGACGCGGCTCGAGCTGCTTGACTTTTCCTAGCAGATCCCGCTGCCGTTGAGATTCGTCGTCGGTCAGTTCGCGGCTTTTATCGCCGGCGAAGCTGTTGATGGCCTCGATCTCGTTGAGGCAGTCTTCGATCTGCTGACCGATTTCCTTCGTTGTAAATAGAGCTGGCATGTTTGCTTCCTTGTGATTGTGCCGGCGAGGCAACAAAAAAGAGCTGCGACGACGACGGGGAAAGATCCTGTCGGTCGGCCGCAACTCACATATGGAAGCATGCCAAGAGTTGTTGAGTTCTTAATATATCTTAAACGCGGGAATTTTTCAATCTCGACCAGCAGACCTGAGCCGCGACCTCGTAGAACCGCCGCTGGCTGATCGTCTTGCCGGTCGAGTTCTTCGATTTGAGCGGGATCAATTCATCGGCGAATCCTTGATCGACAGCCTCGGCTCCGGTGAACGTCGTGCCGTCGATGGTGCCACTCATCCAGTCCACGATCACTTCGAAGTCGTTGCCGCTGCGTTCGGCCAGCAGTTCGGCGATCTGATCGTCGGCACGTTCGAGCATCAGTGCGGACTCCCGCATCACCGGAGCATTGCCGGCGGCGATTGCCCAGGCTCGATGGATCATCCACTGAGCACCGGCTGAGATCCTGATCGTGTCCGCGGCACTGGCGACGATCGTGCCGGCAGAGTACGCCGTGCCGGTGACGTCGGCGATCACATCGGCGTCGTGGAGCACGAGTGCGTTGTAGACGCTCATCGCGTCGAATACGCTACCGCCTGGCGTGTTGATGTCCATGCGAATCGTGCTGCCGGAGAATTCGCTGATCGTTGAGACGAGCGAAGACGAGTCCATGCCGTCGAATTCGTCGCCGATCACGCCGTGCAGGAGCACACGCAGCTCGTCGTCGCTTTCGGTCGCGTTGAATGCGAGGTTCGGTTTGACGTTCGCTTTCACCGATTCGCTGACGGTCGCGAGAAATTGTGAGATGTTACGCATTGTAAATGCCTCCCAGTTCGAGGTTGATTAGTTGCTTTGCGTGCTCGCGGTACTCTTCGGAATCTCGCTCAACGCGGGATACGAAGTCGGCGGCATTGCCGTCGCACAGACTGAGCACCTCCTGCTTCCGTTCGACGCAGTACGCGGCGGCCATGTTCGGCGAGACTACCGGCTGCATCGTCTCAATCCATTCGGCGTCGTAAAACCCATCGAGCCAGGCGACGAAGTTTTTCTCAGTCAGCGACGCCTTGCGTAGTTTCTGGCATTCACGCTTCGCCATTGTGACGCATTCGGCGGCGAATAGTCTCGACGCCAGGTCATTCGACACGGCCGCGGCCGCCGGCTTTGTGTTCGGATTCTGGAAGTCGTCGCCGCCTGGTCGCGGGTTCATGTCCTCGAGCGAGCGGATCTCGTTGGGTGACAGCCACTCGCCGTCGCGTCCGATTCGGTACGCCTCGTATCGGCTCTTAATGTCGCCGCGGAGAAAGGCGGCCGTCTTCCAGTGCCAGTAGTGCGTCCGCTGCTCGATCTCGCGTGGACGTAGTAGCTTTCGCGTTAGTTCCTCGGTCCATTTATTGAGCCATCTGGCAAGTCCGCTTTGCAGATATATCTGATTCTGTTGTTCCATGTTCGCTCGGATCTCGGCCTCGATCGCTCCGAGCTTGAACGGCGGCAAGTTCAGCAGGCCGGCGGCTTCGCGTCGGTCCCACTTCTTCGCCTCGAGCCACTCGGCGTCGGCGTTGCTGACGCTCATCGGCGCGAACTTCATCCCCTCGAACAGGATCGCGATTCGTCCCGAGTTCGACGTGCCCTGGTGTAGATTCGCCCATTCTTTGCGGAGTTGCTGCCGTGCCTCTGGCGTCAGCTTCGCCGGATGTTCGAGCACGCCGCTCGGTCGAGCACCGTTTGCGAATGTTTTGTTGCCGTGCTTCTCGAGTGCCAGGCCGTGCCCTATCGTGTTCTTTGCTACCTCGACGAGCGAGTGCCCCCAGATACCGTCGCGGGAGAGTCCGCTCAAATGAAACACGTCCTCATATGCGAAGACGAAGGACTCGCTTTTGTTGCTGTTCGGTCGTTCCATTCGCGTCACAATGTGCAGCCGTCCGAGATCGTCGTAGGCGGGATACGTCGCGTCCGGCGGCAGCGGCAGCAGTTCTTGCGGCATCGATGTCATCTCGTTGCGGATGATCGCGGCGACGCCGTTACCCCAGAGGATCGCCCGCATCACCATCAGCTCGCGGAATGCGTGCGGCAGCGTGTCGCGGTTCGGTCGGTCGCGAATGATGCGGCTCGCCGGATGCTGCACATCCTCGGTCTTCTCGCTGCCGTCTCGCCGAATTAGCACGAGCGGCAACATTCCCTGATCGCCGGCGAGGATATTGATCCCCTGCCAGATCGGCCCGTGAGATAGAGCCGACTTCGCGTTGACGGTGACGCCGGAATCGGAGCGGCCGCCGCCGAGTGCATCGACCATCCATATATCAGGATTGCGGCTGTTTGTGTTCTGCGGCTCGCTGACTCCGCCGCCGTCTATATCGATCTGGAATGTTCCAGTGTTCATAGCATCAAGCCCTCGCCAGTTTCATATATTGATTCGTCTTTGCGTTCGGCAAACAGGCACTCGCTAAACGCCATCAGCACCGCCACCGCCGCGTCGATCTTGTACTCGCGAGATCCGCCCTTCGCCGGCATCAGCTCGTCGCGAGCATTCGGCACGGTCGCCAGGTTCGTCATCTGCCACGCAAGACAGCGGTCGCCGTCGTGCTGAATGTTGCCGGCGTGATACTCCTTAAGGAATGTTCGCACCGGCTCGTTGTAGTGCCGCGGCGATTGCGTAAATTGAAACGCAGCCTCGGCGCCGAACTCCTCGGCGAGCATCTGCCCGATCACTTTCGCGAATGCCGGATCGAATGCCCAAGTCTTCACACCGTACTGCGTGCGGATGTCGCACAGATCGCGGTACATCGCCATGAAGTCCACACTATTGCCGGGATGCTCGACGAGCCAGCCGCTCGAGATCCACTCGGCGACCTGCGACGTCCGTAGGTGCTTTGGACGCTCGCTGCAAGTGTATGATCGGCTGACGATCTGGTAGGGATCTTTCGGAACGACGACGGCCCAAGACGAGAAGTCATCGGAGCGACCGAAGTCGATACCGCCGTGCGAACTCTCCGCACTCTTGCACGGCTCGCCGGCGAGGTCGTTCCAGCGGTTCGCGGTGATCGGCTTGTTGCGTCCCTGAACGCGGCGGTTCGCGTGGAATCTGATAAAGGTATTCCGAGTCTCTGGCCGATCCTGCATGTCGGCGGCTTGCTTTGTGAGGTACTCGTGCGATGGGAATTCCGGATAATTCGGATTCGCTTTAGGCCAGTTCGCCGGATCAAATGGATCGTCATCTTCGTCGATGGTTGCGACGAATGCGAAAGAATGATCCGAGACGATCTCACCGGTCGCGACGCCCTCGAGCACGCCGGCATTGAAGGTGTCCAGTCGTTCCCACAACTCTGAAAACTCGTCGCCCGCGGTCGTGATGATCAGGATCAGCTCCTGTTCTCTCGCACCGCCGGCGGTCGTTAACTTCTCGTACAGCCCCTCGTGCCGCTTTCGCCAGGCGTGGATCTCGTCGAGGATGCCGGTCGAGAGGTCGTAACCGTCCGACGTCGCGGAGTCCGAGCCGACCGGTCGTAGAATTGAGTCCGGTTGGTAGGGATCTTGCAACATCGTCTTGACGGACTTCATCATTATTCGGAGTCGCGACTTGAGCGGACCCAGTTCGGCCATCCGTTGTGCCTGCCGGAATACAATGTCGCGAGCCTGGTCCTCTTTCGTCGCGACGTTGTAGACCTCGGCCGCGTTCTCTCTTGGGTGATCGAAGACGAGCTGCTTCAGACTGACGCCGGCGGCGAATTCGCTCTTGCCATTCTTGCGAGCCATCGAGAGGTATGCTTTGCCGAATCGCCGGCAGTCGTTATCGCGGCGACGCCAGCCGAAGATGTTCCATAGAATGAACGCCTGCGACGGTGTCGGATCGAATACCTTGCCTCGCCATCGTCCCTTCGTGTGTCGCAGGCACATCGGGAAGAACTCGATCGATTTGGTCGCCAGTGCTGCGTCGAAATAGTATCCACGCTTACCGGCCTGCTCGAGATCCTCGAGGTGTCGCTGGACCGCGAGCTTGACGAGTCGGCCCGTGATGACCTTGCCGTCCATGACGCCGTCGCAGTAGCGTTTCACGATGTCGCGGTATTTGCTCAATTATGACTCGCCTCGAGTATTGCCAACGGATCTACGTCCGACATATTCTCGACCGCCTTGAGTTTGCAGCGGTCAGCCGGCGTCAGTCCGAACTTGGCACCGGCCGCCGTAAACTGCTTCCAGCAGACACTGGCGGCGCAGAGTTTGGTGTACTTAACTTTAAATTCAGTCTCGTCCTCGGCGGATCGCATCACTTCATGCCACTCGCTGAACCAGCGGCACATCCCGGCGAGAGCTGCGAAGTCGCATCCCGCCTGGAACTCGGCAGGCCGACCGGTGAGTACCGCATCCCACAGTTTCCCGGCGAGCGGCGAGAGTCCGCGAGGTTTCTCCGGTGCTCCATCGGCGAGGCGGATGTCCTGCCGATCTTTGTGCCGCGTCGGATTGTACGTGCCGTCGCGAAGGTGCTCGGCTGTGCTCTTTGGTGTGCGTGCCATTGTGATTCCCTCCTAGTTGGGTCGCGACATTCGCAATTT
>Ga0208182_1000770_pt1 | contig 18303 bp, 15 predicted proteins | sample MalvireepMed_906_FD_184248 | JGI IMG/M metagenome (GOLD analysis project Ga0208182, IMG submission 184248) | Marine viral communities from the Global Malaspina Expedition - Malaspina viral metaG DeepMed_906 (SPAdes) (version 2) | ecosystem: Environmental > Aquatic > Marine > Oceanic | place...
TTCATGAGTATATGCATTATTACAATAATGAGCGTATTCAACTCAAACTAAAAGGACTGAGCCCTGTGCAGTACAGAACTCAGTCCTTGGTATAAACTAAACCGTCCAAGTTTCGGGGGTCAGTTCAACATGCTGGGGCTTTTTATTTTTATCATATCTGCTTGATTATTAAATCTACTTACAAGATAAACATGCTCACTCAAATATGATTATTCAACATCAAATCTGTCTACGACTGCCTGCCATATTCGCGCGCTCACCTCATCAGTACTGCCTGACGCATCGATACGCTGGATACGTTCAGGATGCGAGCTTGCAAGTTGACTAAAACCGGTATGTACCCAAGTAAAAAACGCCATTGCCTGCTGCTCAAAGCGATCTGCTGCGCTGCGCTTATTGGCGCGTGCCATGCCCTCTGCTACAGGTAAATCAAGCCATAAAGTCAGCTCAGGCAACTGCGTCACAAACTGCTCGATCAGCGTCTCAATTTTGGTCAGCATCGCTTTATCGCCATGTCCGCGTCCAAAACCCTGATACGCAATAGTAGAGTCCGTAAACCTGTCACAAATAACCCATGTGCCACGTTGTAGCGCAGGCAGGATGACTTGCTGCATATGATCACAGCGTGCTGCAAATAATAATAAAAGCTCTGTATCATCCTCAATTTCAGTTGCAGGATCTAGCAATATATCGCGCAGTCGCTCAGCAAACGGACTACCACCCGGCTCGCGCGTACGAAGGTAGTGAATACCGTTTTTCTCTAGTTGCAAGCATAGCTGTTCAATCGCCGTGGTTTTCCCGACGCCTTCCGTTCCTTCAAAACTAATAAACCGCCCTGCAATAGGTGCGGTCGTCGTTTGTGAAGCATTTGATTCCGGTAGCGTGGACGATGCTGTACTCGTTTGTGCGGATGGCGCGTTGGTCTGTATAGATACTGACATGATATGACCTTATGTCATCGGTGAGCGCTATCGTTAGATTATAGCGCTCAATAAACGATACGTTTTATAAGAGATAAAGAAGTGCTTTATTGCGGCGGTGTTTGAGATTTTTTCTCGCGCATGACGCTCAGATAGTCTTTTACCGCTTGGTTGTGCTCAGCCAAGCTATTGGTAAATTTGTGTCCGCCGTTACCAGTTGCCACAAAGTAAAGGGCGTCGCTATCGGCAGGATGCAAGGTGGCTTCGATAGACGCAGCAGATGGCAGCGCGATTGGCGTTGGCGGTAAGCCATCAATCTGATAGGTATTATAAGACGTTTTTTCATCGATGTCTTTGCGGCGGATATTACCATCATAACGGCTACCCATACCATAAATGATGGTCGGATCGGTCTGCATACGCATGTTTTTAACCAAGCGATTTCTAAACACGGCAGAGACTAGCGGACGCTCTTCTGGTACGCTGGTTTCTTTTTCGATGATAGATGCCATTACTAGTGCTTCGTAAGGGCTATTATAAGGTAGGTCAGGCGCACGGTTTTCCCACGCATCAGTCAGCGCTTTTTGCTGGCTTTTATATAGGTCCGTGAGCACTTTTTTATCGCTCGTCCCTTCACCATAATAATAGGTATCGGGCGCAAACCACCCTTCAAGATTATGATTGACGATAGGATCACTACTGTTGGTCACGTTATCTGGCAATATACCAGCCAAATCTAACGCTTGTGCAATGCTGGCATTATCACTGTCTGCGGTCAGCACTTCTTTTTCGATATTGTCATTATCACGCAGCGCTTGATAGAGGTCTTTTGAGGTTTTGCCTTCGATGATTTGCACCTTTACCATAGCTGCTTTTGCGCCCTGCTCTAATATTTGCAATGCCTCAGCAATGGTTGGATTTTCCGGCAATTGATAAATGCCTGCATGCAAAGGCGCATCGACTTGCGACTTAATATATAGCTTGGCTACGCTGGCCGAAAATAGCGGAATTTGATTTTGCCACTGCGGCAATAGGCCATAATACGTCTGACCTTGCTCAATCGTGACCATTTGCTGCGGCTGCTCGATACGACCAAACAAGGTCTGATACACCATGACTAAGAAAAATGCAGCAATGAGCCCTAGCACCAGCAATACTTGATAACCGCGCTGCATAAAAAATGAGGGATTGTTGACTTTATATTGACGCGGTTTGCTGTTGCCACTGATCAGTGAGACATTGGTCGCTGGCGTGTCTTGCACCCTATCTACCACTGGTTGCGCGTCCGGTAGCGTGGTGTCTACACGCTCCTCGACTGTGCCATCTTGCTTATTCGATGGCGACTTATTGGGACGTTCAGGTGGTGTATTGGGTGTGGGCTTGCTCATGGCAACTCGCGAGGCAGATGTTTGCTAGAATTTAGCACTGAACCGTACGATTTTCAATGGTATTTCATTGTTACTTATCCTTTTAGCTTTCCTTAACTTGAGTGAATATCCACTCTATCCAACTTTTAACAGTAAGACACCTTCTTGAAAAAGTGCTAGAAGCTCTATTTAAATTTTCAATTTTACAAGCTTCAACAATATCTTGAACGTTTCCAATTGATAGTACACCTGCTTTACTTATGTATAAATCAAATACTTTGGAAAAAGGTTTAGATGAGAGAATGAGTTCTGCAAACCGAATTTGTTTTGTAGTGAGTGGCAACTGCATTATTTCTAAACCTAAATCAGTAAGATATACCATCCCTCTATCTATAGACACCAAGCCTAAATATCTTGCTGCGTTCGCATAGTAATCGGCTTGCCTATCAGTAAAATCGTAAATATCAGCTATTTCTCTCTTAGAAAAACCTCTTTCACTACTCTCATCAATATCTTCACTTAGATTACTAGAGTATTTTTTTACGAGCTCTTCACATAGATTCACGATCTTATTGAAATCGTCTGCTTGAGGGAAAGGTGCGTCTTGACTATTGAGTTGAGGTAGGGTTTTATTTAATAAGTTTTTCAAATATTCTAATGTCAATTCTTTAGTTATAATCGAATATCTACTTGAACTCAACAACCTAATCGACATAGGGTCATTTATATCCTCAAACAAGTATTCTCTAATGTAAAATATTCCATTAGAGTATGTGAGATAGATATTTTTGATATCTTTTGTAGACACTTTGTTTAACCAAGTCCTATAAGGATAATACAGCTGTCTAACTACAAAATCTCTTGAAAGCACGTTCTTAGCCTCTATAAGATAAATACTATCGTGACTTTCGTAACCAGCATCGATTTCTATTTGAGAACCTCTTACTTTAAAATCAAAAATCTTGTTTGGCTCTTCGATCTTAAAATCAAAATCACCTGATCCCATTCGACCGCTTATAGTGCTATATAGTTCATCCGCACCTGTAAAACTTGTTAAAATTGAACATAAATCAGCACAATATATAGCTGATGATTCAGTAGTAATCAGATTTGGATCTATTGTTTCAATAAATGACGGGAACTGCTTCTCTAGAACTACATCTGATCTTTTAGGAGTATCGTAATCTTCAAAGTTATGGAACATATCAAATCTTCCAATTTTATAGCCTCCTCTACTAATTGGCAAAATAGATAGCTTATTCTTTTTGAATATTTCTGGTAAGTCTTTTCTAGCATCAAACTTAGTCATAAGCCTAGCTTGTCTGAAATCGTTGATTCTTTTAGAATGTACAACGAATTCACCTTCAGCGTCTATCTTGTCCAAGAGACTATCTTCTTCGAATAATCTCTCCCAAGCTAGATCGTTCTTAGATTTATTCATAGCTAATAATTCCTTACCAATATCTCTTTAACCTCACCTCTTTTACTCCCCACAGAGTTAATACTCCTACTAGCGCCTACCTCAATTATCTCAAAGTCTTTATATAATTCTTTCATAAAGGCAGTAGCAGAGTTAGACAAAAGGAAATTAACACCCCTTTTATTTAGATTGATACAAGTATCTCTAAGCCTTACTTGTTCATCATCACCAAAACCGCCTTGAACGTATCCTGTAAAATTTGAGCTTTTCGAAACAGGATCATACGGTGGATCAAGATAAACAAAGGAGCCTTTACGTGCTCCCTTAACAGCTTCCTCAAAATCTCCATTACGCAATACAATATCATTATTCTGTAAGTAATTACTTACCGCTTGCAGAACAGTTTCGTTGATTATATTAGGGTTTTTATAACGCCCAAAAGGTGTATTAAACTCGCCTGAACTATTGACTCTATATAGTCCGTTGAAACAGGTCTTATTTAGATAAATAACACGAGATGCACGCTCTATCTTAGTTAACTCAACAAAACCTTCTTGCCTATCTAGAGCTCTTATCCGATAAAAGTACTCGGAGTTATTTTCATGAATAGCTAAGTGTTCAATAAGAGCATCTACATCATCTCTAATCGTTTCGTAAACATTGATTAATTCAGAGTTGTAATCATTGATCACTGCTTTTTTTGGTTGCATGTGCAGAAGTATTGCGCCACCACCCAAAAATGGCTCGTAGTAAGTAGATATACGGCTAGGAAGCAACGGCTCAATCTCAGTTATAAGTTGGCGTTTTCCACCTACCCACTTCAAGAAGGGCATGACTAATTTATTTTTCTTTGCCACTCTTAACCTCTTTTTCAAATGATTTATCATTAAATAATACCGACAAGCTGATATCAAAACTATCTGCAAAAACTTTGATATTTACTAAAGCAGGATTACGCTCACCACGTTCAACCATACCTATATATGTGCGATGAAAACCGGTTTTTTCGGCTAGCTGCTCTTGGCTCAAGTCATTTTTTTTACGCAACTGGCGTATTCTTTCACCGAAATCACATAGAACTTTTTCTTTCATATAAGGCACGCATATTAGTTTTTTTGTTTGACTCATGCTATATTTTGTATACAATAAGTCTACATACAATAAGTATCATAGAGGAAAGTAAGTTATGATAAGTATCGAAAATATGACTATTAATATTGAATTCAACTCAACGGCACCTAATGAATTATTAGATACTGAAGACTCTGTAGTAGTGAGAGATGAATTAGTAAATATGCTTCGCATCATTAGCGAAGATAAGAGATTTATTGGTCAAACTGTTGTTATTCCAGACGATTGCGGGCAGTATGGCTTTATACAGGGAGAATTTAATTTACCTGAGCTTCTTTACTTCTTAGCCGATATGCTGGAATAGACATGGAAAGTCATTCGTTTTTTAGTAGTACTAATTTAGATTTTAACTTACTGAAAGGTGACTGCTTAACAGTTATTCCTCATTTAGATAACAACATAGACATGGTCTTTGCCGACCCTCCATACTTCTTATCTAATGATGGTTTAACAGTCAAAAACGGTAAAGTCCAGTCAGTCAATAAAGGTCAGTGGGACAAGCTTGTCAGTGACAATGATGCTTATGTATTTACCTACGAGTGGCTTTTTGCTGTACGAGAGAAAATGGCAGATAATGCGACATTATGGGTCAGTGGTACACATCACAATATTTTTACTCTAGGTCGTATTTTGCCGCAGCTTGGTTTTAAAATACTCAATGTTATAACTTGGGAAAAAACCAATCCACCGCCTAATTTTTCTTGTCGGTTTTTCACTCATTCTACAGAGTTCATTATTTGGGCGAGGAAACATCCTAAAGTGCCACATTATTTCGATTACGACTTGATGAAACGACTCAATAACGATAAGCAAATGAAAGATGTGTGGCGCTTGCCAGCAATTGCTAAATGGGAAAAATCTTGTGGTAAGCACCCTACGCAAAAACCTTTGGCATTGTTGGCACAGATGATTTTAGCCTCTACTAAAAAAAATGCTTTGATACTTGACCCTTTCGCTGGATCTTCAACAACAGGTATCGCAGGTAATGTCTTAGAAAGACGTTTTATTGGTATTGAACAGGAAACAGAATATCTACAACTCAGCCAAGCGCGCTATGAAGACCTACAACATGAAGGGAGAAAAGAGTTTTTTAAACAACATTTCTATCGTTTATTAAATAAAGGAAATGACAACTAAACGGATTTAAAATCTACAACATCACCTGACAATAGCGTCAAATTACTCATCGGCATGATGCCACGCAGTGCATTACAAAAGAATAACCGCGTCAACCTAGGCAAGTCCTCATCTGATAACGACCGTATCACCACTGGATATTTTGTCGTGGACAAAGCATCAATGATCACCTGCCGCATCACACCAGCAACGCCCGATTGTTCCATGGAAGGGGTGTACCATTGACCTGTTGTTAGATAGCTCTCATGCTTGTTCTCAACACCTTCGTGGCCACTAGGGTGCGTTTCAGATTCGCATAAAGGCTCATCTGCTAACTGATAGAACACATTACTCATCGTACCTTCAACCCAATGACCACTCATATCACGTAGCAGTCCTTCACTGAGGCTCTTTGTAACGTTAGCCGCCAGTGGTTCAGCTTTTATACGCTGTAGCTCGCCACTGGCAAGGACATTATCTAGGCGGCTCAGGCTTTTGAGTCCTGCCAGCGATGGCGGCAGGCAGGCAATCTGTGAAGATAAACATATCGCCGAGGCATTCGGCTGCATGGGTACTAGATTGCCATCAGGTAATGACAGTACCACAGCCGTGGAGACTCTCATAACAGCCGGTTTTAGCCAGATCTCACAATCACTTCCTGATTCACTTGGTACATAGCCATAACCGCGAATGTCTTGTGCGGCGCGAGTCACCACGAGCTTGAGCATACCCTGCTCTAGCTGCTGGGCATATATTTTTAATACTGCCAGTAATTCCTCGCAGTCTATATCTAACTGCAAGGCGTCGGCATGGGAGATGAGCCGCTGATGATGGTAGTCTGCCCATAGGATGAGTCCGTCCATCACACCCATGGTCGTAAAAAATCCATCCGCATATGCTAGGCCGCGGTTGTCTGGCGACAGTGTCACCGCTTTGCTAGTTGCCGTATCGTCTTGTGGATATAGACATACCCAGCTGTTGGGCAGTGACGTCATGTCTAGCATCGCTTAGCTATTGTCTGTTTGGGCAGCGGATTTATTGATGACTAGCATACAGCTATAAAACTCACATTTTGCCAGTTCCACTTTCTGTCCGCCAATGACTCTGTTTTTGATGATTTGATTACTGAGCATATCAGCGACCATTTTGCCACCCTCATCACCCATCAGTCGGCGCGATAGTTGGTAGGCTTTTTTGGCATGGTCTTGGCTCAACTCTTTTTCTTTATCAGAATCGGTCGGATTGGCATAATACCAGCCAAGCTCAAGGTATTTTTCGGAGTCGATAATATCTAGATAAGGCGCGTCCGTCTTCATAAAGCGATATTTGGTGGCAGGATTACTGGCATAGTCTAGGCTATTTTCATCCGTACTTATTACTTTACCAAATGCTGACTTGATACTATCTAACTCATCGGTGCCAAGGGGCTCGCCCTTGTCAGCGTTCCATGCCGAGACATCGTATTTTACTGGTGTACCTTGTTGGGCGGTCGCGCCATCTAGATCAGGATTATCCCCAGCGCTGTTCTCTACAGGAGCCTCGGCCACAGCCTGCTCGCTGCTCTCAGCGTTTGTCTCTGGATTTTGAGCATCCTCTTTGGTGCTATCACAGCCGCCAAGCGTCACACTAACTGCCATTATCGTACCGACTAGAAGAGTCTGAAGGTTATGATTCCACATGGATAATTTACTCACACTTTTAGATTGATCTTAAAAGAATATTAACGAGCTGGCCCACAAGCCACCGATAACAAAGGATTTTTTAATAAAGAATGTATGTAATAAAAGTTATAACCTAACAGTCATTAGAGCATATTATACTAATTAACATATAATCGATAGTTTACCCAACTGCTCAGCGCTTGACTACCTTTTAGGTTACACATAACGTTCCCAGAGGGTACATATTTGTTAAATATATCACTCATCAAACTCTGCCCGATATAAGGCTTATGAAGTGAGCCATTGGTTTGTCAATCATCATTTTATCGCTTATGATAAATGGCCGTAAGCGATGCATTTTTAATGATGTCTTGCCTCTTTTAGCCAATGGACCCTTTATGACCCAACACTTCATCGTTATTGGCAACCCGATTGCCCACAGCAAATCCCCTGAAATTCATGCGCAGTTTGCCTTACAGGCTGGTATTGATATTCGCTATCAGCGCCAGTATTGCCCTGACGATGCTGCCAGTTTTACAGCGGTCATTGAGGCGTTTTTTCATGGTGGCGGTATGGGTGCTAATGTGACCGTACCCTTTAAGCAAGTCGCTTATGACTGCTGTGCGGCGCGCGGCGGCTTGTCAGAGCATGCCAAAACAGCAGGCGCGGTCAATACCCTCATGATAAATGAGGCGCTACTACAACAAGGCGCGTCGATAAAAGAGGCCATATACGGCGATAATACGGACGGACAAGGGCTCGTCAATCACATAACACGCTTAGGTTGGCCACTGGACGGTGCTCGCGTTGCCCTGATTGGCGCAGGCGGCGCGGCACGCGGTGTCATACTACCGCTGATTCAATCAGGTATTGGCTCACTGACTATTGCCAATCGCACCGTGAGTAAAGCGGTAGATTTGGTGGATGAGCTGAGCGCAGCAAGTTCGGTGATTGCAGCGCAGCAGATTCAGACCTGTGCCACCAAGGATTTGAGCGGCACGTTTGATATGATTATCAATGCCACATCTATTGGCTTATCAGGCGATAAACTGCCGCTGGATGATGCTCTACACTGTCAATACGCTTATGACATGATGTATGGGCGCGACCTACCCTTTTTGCAGCATTTCGCGGCGCGTGATGCCCAAACGTCTGAAGGTTACGGCATGCTCATCGGACAAGCAGCATTGAGTTTTGAGCGCTGGACTGGTCATACAGTTGATGTCTCAAAAGCAACAGAAGCACTGAATCAAAATACTTAATGGAACTCTTAATCAGCAGCATCAAACTGCTGCTTTTTATTCACTAAAGCGCAGCAGCAGCCAATCCTCCAAACGCCGCAGTGGCTCACGCAATCGTGTAGAGTGGATGGCCAAACCACCGCTCAGACCAATCACACAGCCAAGTGCCGTATCAATCATGCGTGTATGAATGACATCTCCTGCCACTGGCGGCACCGGCATCGTGCTGCCGTACTCTGCGATAAATATCGTCAAGGGTGTAATAAAAATCACCGCCAGCCCATAATGCCGGTCGACAAACGACTCAATCAATAGCATCATACATAATATAGCCACGGCGACACCCCATCTCGATAGCCCCCAAGACAGCATCCAACTGGCAACCACCATACCAACCAACGTACCCAATATACGATGCAATTGCTTGATCCACATGGTTCGCAGCTGGATGCCTTGAATAATAATAAAGCAGCTCATTGCCACCCAATATGGATAAGGCATGTCTAATAAAACTGCTATTACCAACGCCAGACTGATGAAACTTACGACAATGAGGCTATCACTGATCATATCTGGCTCATAATGATAACTAGGCGCAGGGGCAATAGGACGTGTGGCGAGCAAAAACAGTGTATACAGTAGCGCGAGCAACATCGAAGATCCGCTACCCAATAACACAAGCCCTATCGCTGAGAGCACTCGATCTAACGGGACAGGAATAAACAGCGCGATTGCCCCAGCCATCAATGTAAATAGCCCTGCTGGTGGTGGCTGCTTATAATAACGACCCAACATCACCACGCTAAGCGCAACAAGCATAAAGAAAGGCAGCCTGAGTATAGGTAATTGCTGCGCCATCAAACCCAGCGCAAAGCTGAGTATCATGGCAAACCCCCAAGCCATCACTGTCACTAGCCGATAAGGTAATCCGCCCACCAATGGCAGGTTTAAAATAATCATTGACCCTAGCGACGCTTTGATTCCAGCAGATAAGTCACCAAAGTAAGCGCCCACAAATACTGGAAAACTGATCGCAATCGCAGCAACAATAGGCATATGCCAGGGTCTTCGGCTACGATTGACGGTTAGTAAATGCCCAAGTTCACCATCAATGAGCCCCTTAATACGCGTGAATAGCGCGGTCAACCAAGAGGTTTGTTTGTGTAATTTTGACTCACTCATAGAGGGTCTGCCTTATTTATAGTCAATCAATATTAAAAGTGGTACAAGGCAGACGAGTGCAAGTACTACAGTAGTAGGCTAAACGAGTCTAACGCTGTAACACTTTAATAGTGGTTCGACTATATTATGTCTATTACTCTTCGGTCTTCTGCTTATCATCAATCATCTATAACAGATGATCTTTGAGCATATCCAGCACATATATCAGCCACTTCATAAAACTAAAATTAATTAATTAAGGTAAAAGTCATGAATAATAGTTATGAATTGTATATTTATTGGTCTATAAGATTTATAATCATATCAACGCAATAATAGCTGACGCTCAACAAGGACGTCCTAAAACCCTTCACAATGGACTCGCTGTTTATTACTAGCACTCATAACAACAGATATAGTATCTATCTCGATTAAAATAATGACACATCGCTGACATGACTTTTGACTCAAATACTGCGTCGTAAGTCTATGATAGCGAACCAACCAAAGAGAGCGATTATGTTAACTTACAAAGCACCTTTACGTGACATCAAATTTTTGATTAATGATGTATTTGATTACCAAACGCATTATAAAAGCCTAGACAATGGCGAAAACGCGGATCCTGAAACCATAGATATGATCCTACAGGGTATGGCAGATTTTGCTGAAAACGTCCTTGCTCCTATCTATCAATCAGGCGATGAAGAAGGCTGTCATTTTGAAAATGGCGAAGTCACCACACCAAAGGGCTTTAAGGAAGCTTATGACCAATTTGTAGAAGGCGGCTGGCAAGGTATCTCGTATCCTGAACAGTACGGCGGAATGAACCTACCCACATCAATCAACTTAATCAAAGCTGAAATGATCGGCACGGCCAACTGGCCGTGGGCGATGTACTCTGGCCTCTCAACTGGTTGTATCAACACGCTGCTTCAGTATGGTACAGATGAGCAAAAAGACCTTTATCTACCAAAGCTGGTCGAAGGCTCATGGTCAGGTACGATGTGTTTGACCGAGCCTCAATGTGGTACCGACTTGGGTCAGGTAAAGTCAAAAGCCACCCCGCAGGATGACGGTACCTACAAAATCAGTGGCACCAAAATCTTCATCTCAAGTGGTGAGCATGATCTAACGGACAATATCATTCATATTGTTTTAGCACGCCTACCAAATGCGCCAGAGGGTACACGCGGTATCTCGCTATTTATCGTACCAAAATTCACGCCGAATGCTGAAGGCGAATCTGGCGAGCGCAATGCTGTTGTTTGCGGTTCAATCGAGCACAAAATGGGTATCAACTCGTCTTCTACCTGTGTGTTGAACTTCGATGGTGCTACTGGCTACCTAATTGGCGAACCGCACAAAGGCCTAAAAGCGATGTTTACCTTTATGAATACTGCTCGTATCGGTACAGGTATCCAAGGTTTGGCACATACGGAGCTATCTTTCCAAAATGCATTGCCCTATGCCAAAGAACGCCGCTCTATGCGCACCCTTTCTGGTACCAAAGATCCTGAAAAAGTAGCTGATGCGATCATCCACCACGCTGACGTACGCCGTATGCTATTGACGCAAAAAGCCTTTGCTGAAGGCGGTCGCTCAATGCTTTATCATTCAGCACGCTATGCGGACAAAATGTCACAAGGCATCGCCAATGGCGATGAAGAAGAGTTTGAAAAATGGGATGACAAGCTAGGTTTTTATACCCCCATCCTAAAAGGCTTCTTGACTGAGCTTGGTATCGAAGCGGCCAAACACGGTCAGCAAGTCTATGGCGGCCACGGCTATATCAAAGAATGGGGTATGGAGCTGATTGCTCGTGATGCTCGTATCGCGACCATGTACGAAGGAACCACGGGCGTACAGGCGTTAGATTTGCTCGGTCGTAAGGTCATCTTGCAATCTAAAGGTAAAATCATCCGTGACTATACCTCAAGCATCATGAAATGGTGCGGCGAGTATGCCCTTGATAAAGACATGCGTAAATTTGTTTGGGCACTTACCAAGCTGTGCGCTGAGTGGAACACCTTGACAGTACGCTTGATGCTAATGGCTCGTAAAGACCGTGAAATCATCTCAGCCGCATCAGATGACTTCTTGATGTACTCAGGTTACGTCATGATGGGCTACCACTGGGCACGTATGGCAGCGGTCGCTTATGACAAGCTTGAAAATGGTGGCACAGAAGCACCAGAATTCTATAAAGCGAAAATTCAAACAGCCGAATTCTATTTTGACAAGCTGCTACCACGTACCTCTGGACATGCTGAATCCATGGTCGCACCAAGCAATAGCATGACAGAGATGGACAGCGAAAACTTTGCTTTTCTAGACTAACACTGTATTCATAATCCACAAAAAAGCGCCTATCATTTAGGCGCTTTTTTGTGTTTAACTGACCGTATTATGATTAAAGACTATCAAAAGCAACCTGTAATTTAAGAGTAAATAATGGTTTTACCTAACGATAAAAACACGGCTTTAGCTGCTCGATATATACGAGCATTGGTCATTAGTACCACGCTCGCCAGTATTGGCATCAGCAGTGCAGCGGCCAAAAGTAGCGATAGTACTCTACATTTTGCAAAAGGCGCTGTTACTAGCGTCGTCACTGGTAAACTCGCTCCTCATACCGATGAGCAGTGGTATCGTTTCGATGCTGCAAGTCAGCAATATGCCGTTATTAACATTTCACCACTTGCAGGTACGCCCGAGACTGCTAACGTCGGTGTATTGCATATGCCGGATGGTACCCAAGATGGCACCAAAGGCGGCATCATTTATCAAGGCTGCTTACCTAAAACGGGAAAATACCGACTCCGTATCGCACGTAATCTTATGGCCACTCATGGCAAAACAGCAGGCTACAAAGTTGAGGTCATGATACTACCAAAGGTTGCTAGTCAGTCTTTGTGCAAGCCCGCTTAACCATATACGTCTAACGCCTTCAAACAACAGTATTCAAAATATAAAATATAATAAGTCGCTTTGGAAAAGGTTAAAGCGTTTAACATTAACTACCTAGCATCTTCTTATGATATACCGCACTAATCTCTTCGACTTCTACGCATATTTGCAGTGCCGCACGACCTGATTGCTCGTCTCCGATCTTTTCTTCGATGGTAGCGACCAAGAGCTCAGCCAGCTGATTACGAGTCTCTATATCGCGGCCGCTCATCAGTTTTAGATTGGCATAGATAAACCCATTCGCTTGCTCATCATCTTCCACACCCACCAAAAACGTCTCAATAGGTAAGATACGTGTTTTGATATCTGCCGGCTTATCAAAATATCCACTGTCCCATAATGCTTTATTGAGCGACTTTAGCAATGATTCTTCGTGAGGGATACTGACATTGGGCGTGGCTTGAATGGTTAAATGCGGCATGAGGACATCCTTAAATAGAGAAAGTAATATATCAGTTGGCTTATCAGTTTACGCGCTCCGCCTCATCGCCGTAAAAGGTTTATTTGTATTATTCATCAGTAATCGCACTAAAATGCGCATCAAGTGTGTTGGCTAATTGCGCTGGTGGTAACTCAATCTCCAAACCGCGACGACCGCCACTGACATAGACCGTTGTCTGGTCTTGTGCGCTGCTATCTATGACTGTTTTTAGGCGCTTTTTTTGCCCGAGTGGACTGACGCCGCCCAACACATAGCCGGTACTACGTTCTACTTGCTTGGGATCTGCCATTTGTACTTTTTTGCAGGACAGCAATTTATTCGCGGATAAGGCTTTGGCCATTTTTTTAAAATTGAGGGTTTTATCTACTGGCAATATCGCAACCGCAAGGTCGCCAGTATCGGTCGATACCACCAAAGTTTTGAACACTTGCACTGCCGCCACGCCAAGCTTTTCTGCGGCTTCTAAACCAAAAGAGGCCGCATGACTGTCATGCGTGTATTCGTGTATGCGGTAATCAAGACCGCGTTTTTTGGCAAGGTCGATAGCTGGCGTCATAATATTACGGCTTAATAAAATAGAACTAAAGAATAGGCGTCATACGGATTAGATAGACATGGCATCAATATATTATTACGCCAAATATCGTAACTTTCAAATACTTGACCGTTTTATATCACTGCTCGCTTACTAGTGAGTAACCCAATAGTATTAATATTAGCAGTATATACAGACACTATATATCGCTTTAGTGGCTTTTATGGCATCATAAGCGCAACATATTTGACTATTTTTGATACTGATTATGATACCGAAGTTCCTAAAAAAACGGATTTTTAAAGCGCCAGTCAGCACTGACCGCACTTCTGAAACTGACGCGAGTCCAATCGTCACCAAGCCTTACGCTAACGCGCCGATCAATCAGCTGTATCGTAAACTATCGGGACAGCTACTCGATGTTGCTGTCAAACCGAAATTATTGGGTGAATTGCCTGATTTTGATAGCGACGAGCAGGTACTTAGATTTTATGTGCTACAGGATTATTCTCGCTCCAACAGTATTTTGATCGATTTGCAGACGCAAGAGCATAACTTGCCGCCTGCATTGGTTGGGGTCAATGACGCGGCTCACAATATCAAAGAAAATGCAGCCATCATATTTTTGAATCACCCAAGTGCCAAAGACAATCAGTTGTCTCCGCGCCTTTCTCGCTTAGTCTCTGCGGTATTGCAATATCCAGAGCTAAAGGTGCGCCTAGTACCCGTATCTATCCTGTGGGGACGCGCCCCTGAAAAAGAAGACTCGCTATTTAAACTATTAACCGCTGACAATTGGCAAGACCCGAGTATCAGCAAGCAGTTATTTAATATCGGCGTGATGGGCCGTGATACCTTTGTACAATTCCACCCACCCCAAGATTTGCGTACTATCATCAATGATAGCCTCAAAGGTGAAAGCGCGGGCCCTAACGTTTTTGACTCAGTTTCTAAAGACTCAGTTTCTAAAGACTCAGTTTCTAAAGACTCAGTTTCTAAAGACTCAGTTTCTAAAGACTCAGTTTCTAAAGACTCAGTTTCTAAAGACTTAGCTTCTAAAGACTTAGCTTCTAAAGACTTAGCTTCTAAAGATTTGGTTTCTGAGGATTCAAGTGCTAAAAGCTCACCTGCTACAGACTCACAAGATACTGAATCAGCAACGACGGATAATGATGTCAAAACTGATGCTGAAAAATCACCCAGCTATACGCTCGTGGCGGCTGCTGATGGCAATCGTGAACTCGTGCGGATGCTACAGCAGCAATTGACGATTTATTTAGACAAGCAGCGCGCCAGTATGCTGGGCCCTGATTTGTCAGATAGACGTAATTTGGTCGATAAACTGGTCTACTCGCCAGCGATTAAGCACGCAATAGAGCTGGAAGCTGCCGAAAAAGGCACCAGCGTACGCGACGCTCGTAGTCAAGCGCGAGGATACGCCAATGAGATGGTGAATGACTATTCTCATTCCATTATTCGTGGGTTTTATAAATTTTTAACGTGGTTATGGACACAGTTATATGACGGCGTGGAAGTCCATCATTTTGAGCGAGTACGTGACCTTGCGACCGATTATGAGCTGATTTATGTGCCGTGCCATCGCAGTCATGTTGATTATCTATTGTTGTCTTATGTCATCTATAAACGCGGTTTGAGTATCCCTTATGTCGCAGCAGGTGATAACTTAGATGTGCCAGTATTGGGACCGTTATTGCGCGGCGCTGTCGCTTTTTATATTCGTCGTAGCTTCCGTGGCAATGCCCTTTATACCGCCGTATTGCGTGAATATTTGCATACCCTTATCACGCGTAATACGCCGATCGAGTACTTCATTGAAGGTGGTCGCTCACGTTCAGGTCGCCTACTACCGCCCAAAATGGGTATGCTGGCGATGACGGTACATAGCCAGTTACGTCAAACCAATAAGCCTGTGGTGTTCATCCCAACTTATATTGGTTATGAGCGTATTATGGAAGGCGGCACTTATATCGGTGAGTTAAAGGGCAAACCAAAAGAATCAGAATCGTTGATTGGGCTACTCAAAGTGGGTCGTAAAATTGAGCGTATTTTTGGTAATGTACATCTAAGTTTTGGTACACCGCTGCATCTTAGCGATTTTATGACAAAGTTCGATGTCCCAGCCAACAGCTTACCGTCCGATCGCACCGACTCCCCACTCGATGAAAAAGCCAGTGCCATGGTCGATAACATCGGTGTAAAAGTCATGCAGCACATCAATAAAGCTGCCGTGATAACGCCTGTGTCGCTGCTATCATTGGTACTACTATCCGCACCGAAAGCGGCACTGGATGAAAACAGTTGCCGTGAGCAAATCGCTTTGTACCAAGGCCTTGCGCAACAGCTTCCTTATGCAGATGACACTGTCATCACAGATATGAGCCCGCAAGAAATCATTGATTATGGCATCAAGCTAAAACTCATAGAGCGTACGCCGCACATCTTGGGCGATATCATTCAGGTCGCTGGCAAGCAAGCGGCATTGCTCAGCTATTTCCGCAATAACATTCTACACGTCTTTATCTTGCTGTCTTTCTTATCAGCGCTAGTGGCACGTAATGGCCGTATCAAACGCAGTCGTTTAGATAGTATCGCTGAGCAGTTATACCCATTCTTGCAAGGTGAGCTGTTCTTATACTACCCAGCGCATGGTTTGGCGGAGACGCTCAATAAAAAAGTCGATAGTTTACTCTCTCATGGGTTGATTGTTGAGTTGGGTGATGACACGCTTAGTGTTCCTGAGTCTAATAGCAAGCGCTATCAACAGCTACAAGTACTGGCGACACCCGTTGGGCAAAGTCTTGAGCGTTATTTTATGACGCTTGCCCTACTCGCTCAGCAGGGCTCTGGTAATCTGACCGAAAGCGAAGTCGTTGACCTGTGCCATTTGCTTGGACAACGCTTGTCTGTACTGTATGCCGATGATATTCCTGACTTCTTTGATCGCGCATTATTTACTAGCTTTATCAGCGCTTTGACTCGTCTTGATTATCTACAAAAAGATGATGAAACGGGCATATTGACCTTTGACCATCGTATCAATGACATCGCCAGTCATGCCAAATATGTGCTGACGCCTGATATGATGCAAATCTTGCAGCAAGTCGCAAGTTTAAACGAAGAAGAAATCACTCGTGCTATTACTGAGATTAGTAATAAAAAGCAGCGTAAATTTGGGCGTAAGCGTTAATCGTTAGTCATGACTTTTAAACAATTAAGCTAAACAAAAAAGACCGCTATTGATTAGCGGTCTTTTTTTATGCAGTTCCAATATACCAAACAATGGTATTAGTTGGTGATTTTCTTATATTTAGCACGCTTAGGCGTGGCGTCATCACCCATTGTCTTTTTACGATAGGCTTCAAACTCACTGTAGTTGCCATCGAACCACACTGGGCCTTCTTCTTCAAACGCCAAGATGTGGGTGGCGATACGGTCAAGGAACCAGCGATCATGCGAGACCACCATGACCGTACCTGGGAATACTTGAATCGCATCCTCTAGCGCACGTAAGGTTTCAACGTCCAAGTCGTTCGAGGGTTCATCGAGTAGCAGTACGTTTGCGCCCTGCTTTAGGGTTTTTGCCAATTGCAAGCGGTTACGCTCACCACCTGATAATTGACCGACATGTTTCTGCTGGTCTGAGCCTTTGAAATTAAAGCGGCCGATGTACGCACGGCTTGGCGTGGTGTAGTCACCGACAGTAATCATGTCAAGACCGTCTGATACTTCTTCCCAGACGGTCTTTTTGTCGTCTAGGTTGTCACGCACCTGACCGACATAGGCAACCTTGACACTTTCGCCCAAATCAACCGAACCAGTATCTGGGGTATCACGCTCAGTAATCATGTTAAATAGCGTGGTTTTACCCGCACCATTTGGACCGATGATACCAACGATAGCACCCGCTGGGACATTGAAGCTTAGGTTTTCATACAATAAACGATCGCCAAACGACTTGGAGATGTTATTGACCTCGATAACTTTATTACCTAGACGCGGACCGGGCGGAATATAAATCTCTGAGGTCTCATTTCGCTGCTGGAATTCTTTTGAATTCAGCTCTTCAAAACGCTGTACGCGCGACTTAGACTTCGCTTGCTGACCCTTTTGATTTTTACGAATCCACTCAAGCTCTTTTTTCAGCGCTTTGGCAAACGACTCTTCTTGCTTCTGTTGTTCCTCTAAGCGCTTGTTTTTTTGCTCTAACCACTCAGTATAGTTACCTTCATACGGGTAGCCATAGCCTCGGTCAAGCTCCAAAATCCACTGCGCCACATTATCCAAGAAATAACGATCATGGGTAATGGCAACGATAGTG
>Ga0208182_1000771_pt1 | contig 18289 bp, 11 predicted proteins | sample MalvireepMed_906_FD_184248 | JGI IMG/M metagenome (GOLD analysis project Ga0208182, IMG submission 184248) | Marine viral communities from the Global Malaspina Expedition - Malaspina viral metaG DeepMed_906 (SPAdes) (version 2) | ecosystem: Environmental > Aquatic > Marine > Oceanic | place...
CCGCTAGGCAGATTCGGCCATAACCAGCAAGCTGAGGAACCCCATGGCTTACTCATACTTTGAGAAAAAGCGAATTAGAAAGGACTTTGGTAAAAGTGCACAAGTAATGGAATATCCATTCTTGTTGTCCATTCAACTCGATTCTTTCCGCAAGTTTATTGATATTGATACAACAGGTGAAACCGGTCTAGAGGCTGCTTTCCGTTCTATTTTCCCTATTAAAGCTTATTCAGGTAGTTCAGAACTACAATATGTAAGCTATCGCTTAAGCGAACCGTTATTTGACGTAAAAGAATGTCAAATACGTGGTGTAACTTATTCTGCACCATTACGCGTTAAATTACGCTTAGTGGTTTACGATAAAGAAGCCGCAGCTGGTACTGTTAAAGATATCAAAGAACAAGAAGTGTACATGGGCGAAATCCCGTTGATGACTGATAACGGTACTTTTGTAATTAATGGTACTGAGCGTGTTATCGTTTCACAATTACACCGTTCTCCTGGTGTATTCTTTGATCACGATAAAGGTAAAACGCATTCATCGGGTAAAGTATTATATAACGCACGCGTTATTCCTTACCGCGGTTCATGGTTAGATTTTGAATTCGATCCAAAAGATAACTTATTCGTACGTATCGATAGACGTCGTAAATTACCTGCGTCTATCATGTTACGTGCGTTAGAATACTCTACAGAAGAAATTTTAGATATTTTCTATGATACAACTGAATTCACTATCAAAGGTGATAAGTTAATCATGGATCTTATTCCTGAGCGCCTTCGTGGTGAAACTGCCACCTTTGATCTTTCGATCAAAAAAGGTGAAGTTTTAGTTGAATCAGGTCGCCGTATTACTGCACGTCATATTCGTGCATTATCGAAAGCTAACATTGATAAATTAGAAGTACCGGCGGAATATATCGTTGGTAAAGTTTTATCAAAAGCTTACATCGATAAATCTACCGGTGAAGTTATTGCTGAAGCAAATGCTGAAATCACATTAGAGTTATTAGCTGAATTAAGCCAAGCTGGCCATAAAACATTATCTACGTTATACATGAACGAATTTGATGTTGGTTCATACATGTCAGATACTCTACGTGTAGATAGCTCAACTAACCGCTTAGAAGCGTTAGTTGAAATTTACCGTATGATGCGCCCAGGCGAGCCACCAACAAAAGATGCTGCTGAAACATTGTTTGGCAACTTATTCTTTGCATCAGAACGTTATGACTTATCGACTGTAGGTCGTATGAAGTTTAACCGTCGTGTTGGTAATGCTGACGATATCGGTAGTGGTGTTTTATCAAATGATGACATCATCTCGGTAATGAAAACCTTAATCAACATTCGTGATGGTAAAGGTGAAGTTGATGATATCGACCATTTAGGTAACCGTCGTATTCGCTCAGTGGGCGAAATGGCTGAAAACCAATTCCGTGTAGGTCTTGTACGTGTTGAACGTGCTGTACGTGAACGTTTAAGTCTAGGCGACTTAGATGCCATCATGCCACAAGATTTAATCAACGCGAAGCCAATTTCTGCGGCAGTGAAAGAGTTCTTTGGCTCATCACAACTGTCTCAGTTTATGGATCAAAACAACCCGTTATCAGAAGTAACGCATAAGCGTCGTATTTCTGCCTTAGGGCCGGGTGGTTTAACTCGTGAACGTGCTGGTTTTGAAGTTCGAGATGTACATCCAACGCATTACGGTCGTGTTTGTCCTATCGAAACGCCAGAGGGTCCAAACATTGGTTTGATCAACTCGCTTTCATGTTACGCACGCACAAACGATTTTGGTTTCTTAGAAACTCCTTATCGTAAAGTTGTTGATGGTTTAGTAACTGATGATATCGATTACTTATCAGCGATTGAAGAGGGTAACTTCGTTATCGCTCAGTCGAATGCTGAACGCGATGATAGTAACAAGTTAACTGAAGATTTAGTTAACTGTCGTCATAAGAATGAATTTACGCTAAAAGCTTCTGCTGAAGTTCAATATATGGATGTATCACCTCAACAGATTATTTCTGTTGCGGCATCTCTTATCCCATTCCTAGAGCATGATGATGCTAACCGTGCCTTAATGGGCTCGAACATGCAACGTCAAGCTGTACCGACCCTTATCGTTGATAAGCCGCTTGTTGGTACAGGTATGGAGAAAGTAGTAGCTGTCGATTCAGGTGTAACAGCTGTAGCTAAACGTGGTGGTGTAGTCACTTATGTTGATGCATCACGTATTGTTGTTAAAGTTAATGAAAATGAAATGCATGCTGGTGAAGCAGGTATCGATATTTATAACTTAACCAAGTACACACGTTCTAACCAAAATACTTGTATTAACCAACGACCAGTGTGTCGCATGGGTGAGCCAGTTGTACGTGGTGATGTGTTAGCCGATGGTCCTTCAACGGATATGGGTGAATTAGCACTTGGTCAAAACATGCGTATCGCATTTATGCCGTGGAATGGTTACAACTTTGAAGATTCAATGTTGTTATCTGAGCGTGTAGCTATCGAAGATAGATTTACTACTATTCACATACAAGAATTAACCTGTATCGCTCGTGATACTAAGTTAGGTAGTGAAGAGATTACTGCCGATATTCCAAATGTAGGTGAGTCTGCTTTAGGTAAGCTAGATGAAGCTGGTGTTGTTTACATTGGTGCTGAAGTTAATGGTGGAGACATCTTAGTAGGTAAAGTTACCCCTAAAGGTGAAACTCAATTAACACCAGAAGAAAAGCTATTGCGTGCTATCTTCGGTGAAAAAGCGGCTGACGTTAAGGACAGTTCTTTACGAGTACCAAACTCGGTTAAGGGTACTATCATTGATGTACAAATCTTTACTCGTGACGGCGTTGAAAAAGATGCTCGTGCAGTTGAGATTGAGCAGCTACAACTTAATGAAGTCAAGAAAGATCTTGGTGATGAATTAAGCATCTTAGAAGATGGTATCTACGCTCGTACTAAGAAGTTATTATTATCTGCTGGTTTAAATGAGTCAGATTTAACTTCAATGTCACGTGATAAGTGGTTAATGCAAAACTTAAGTGATGAAGGTCAACAAGCAGAGCTTGAGCAAATTGCTGAGCAATGGGACAACATCAAAGAAGATTTCGATAAGAAGTTTGAAGTTAAGCGTCGTAAGATTACCCAAGGTGATGATTTACAACCAGGCGTATTAAAAATTGTTAAGGTTTACTTAGCAGTTAAACGTCGTATTCAGCCAGGTGATAAAATGGCTGGTCGTCATGGTAACAAGGGTGTTATTTCAAACGTAGTACCTGTTGAAGATATGCCATACGATGAGCACGGTGTGCCAGTTGATATCGTATTGAACCCACTAGGTGTTCCATCACGTATGAACATTGGTCAGATCTTAGAAACTCATTTAGGTATGGCTGCACGCGGTATCGGTGAAAAGATCAACCGTATGCTAGAAGCACAACAAGAAATTCATAAACTACGTAACTTCATTCAAGAAGTTTACAATGTGGGTGAATCTCGCCAGGTTGTTGACGTTGCAAGTTTCTCTGATGATGAAGTATTGCGCTTAGCAGCTAATTTACGTGCTGGTTTGCCTATTGCAACACCTGCATTTGATGGCGCTGCAGAAAAAGAAATTAAAGAGTTATTTAAGCTTGCTGATATGCCACAAAGTGGTCAGTTCGTATTAACTGATGGCCGTACCGGTCGTGAGTTTGAACGTCCTGTAACTGTTGGTTATATGTACATGTTAAAACTAAACCATTTAGTTGATGACAAGATGCATGCTCGTTCTACTGGTTCTTATTCACTAGTAACTCAGCAACCATTAGGTGGTAAAGCTCAGTTCGGTGGTCAGCGTTTCGGTGAGATGGAAGTATGGGCACTTGAAGCATACGGTGCTGCTTATACCTTGCAAGAAATGCTTACAGTTAAGTCTGATGATGTTAACGGTCGTACTAAGATGTATAAAAACTTAGTAGATGGTGATCATCGCATGGAGCCAGGCATTCCTGAGTCATTCAACGTATTGTTGAAAGAAATCCGCTCGTTAGGTATTAATATCGAGTTGGACCAAGACTAGGTCTCAAGCAATAAGTCAGCTGAGCTTATCTCTATTGATAAGCCAGTAAGCGAAGAAGGCAAATTATTTGCCTTCTTCTCAAAGTTTAACTCCGACAGGAGAAATGTGTGAAAGATTTACTTAAGTTTCTTAAGCAACAAAATCAAACCGAAGAATTCGATAGTATCCGCATCGGATTAGCGTCGCCAGATTTGGTACGTTCTTGGTCATTTGGTGAAGTTAAAAAGCCAGAAACCATCAACTATCGTACTTTTAAGCCAGAACGTGACGGCTTATTCTGTGCGCGTATTTTTGGCCCAGTAAAAGATTATGAATGTCTTTGTGGCAAATACAAGCGCCTTAAACATCGTGGTGTTATCTGTGAAAAATGTGGCGTAGAAGTTACATTGACTAAAGTTCGTCGTGATCGTATGGGTCATATCGAATTAGCTAGTCCAGTTGCTCACATTTGGTTCTTAAAATCATTACCTTCGCGTATTGGTTTATTACTAGATATGACATTACGTGACATCGAACGTGTGCTTTATTTTGAATCATATGTTGTTACCGAACCAGGTATGACAACATTAGAAAAAAGCCAAATTCTAACGGAAGAAGAATATCTTGATGCGTTAGAAGAGCACGGTGATGAATTCGACGCCTTAATGGGTGCTGAAGCGGTATTAGCTTTATTACAACAAATCGATCTTGACGGTGAAGTAGCGCAAATGCGTGAAGAATTACCTGAGATTGGTAGTGAAACTAAGCGCAAGAAAATCACTAAGCGTTTAAAATTAATGGAAGCATTCGCTGCTTCAGGCAACAAGCCTGAGTGGATGATTATGAATGTTCTACCAATTTTACCGCCTGATTTACGTCCGTTAGTTCCACTAGATGGTGGTCGTTTTGCGACTTCTGATCTTAACGATCTTTACCGTCGTGTTATTAACCGTAACAACCGTCTTAAACGCCTTCTAGACCTAGTTGCACCAGACATTATCGTACGTAACGAAAAACGTATGTTACAAGAGTCTGTTGATGCACTTTTAGATAACGGTCGTCGTGGTCGTGCTATTACGGGTTCTAACAAACGTCCTCTTAAATCTCTTGCCGATATGATTAAAGGTAAGCAAGGTCGTTTCCGTCAGAACTTACTTGGTAAGCGTGTAGATTACTCTGGTCGTTCTGTAATCACCGTTGGTCCTACATTACGTTTACACCAATGTGGTCTTCCTAAGAAAATGGCACTCGAGTTATTCAAGCCATTTATCTACGGTAAATTAGAAGCACGTGGTTTAGCGACAACGATTAAAGCGGCTAAGAAGTTAGTTGAACGTGAAGGCGCCGAAGTATGGGATGTACTTGATGAAGTAATTCGTGAACATCCAGTAATGCTTAACCGTGCACCTACTCTGCATAGGCTAGGTATCCAAGCGTTTGAACCTGTGTTAATTGAAGGTAAAGCTATTCACCTTCACCCATTAGTTTGTGCGGCATACAATGCCGATTTCGATGGTGACCAAATGGCGGTACACGTACCGTTGACAATCGAAGCACAAATGGAAGCACGTACGTTGATGATGTCAACCAACAACGTATTAGCCCCTGCTAATGGTGAGCCGATCATTGTTCCTTCACAGGATGTTGTATTAGGTCTTTATTACCTAACAAGATTCCGTATCAATGGTTTAGGTGAAGGCATGGTCTTTACTGATGAGAAAGAAGTAGAAAAGGCTTACCGTACCGGTGTAGCTGAACTACATGCTCGTATTAAGGTTCGTATTACTGAGCACGTAAAAAGTGCTGATGGTGAATGGGAACCAGTGACTAAGTTACGTGATACAACGGTTGGTCGTGCGATTATGTGGCAAGTATGTCCTAAGGGTTTACCTTTTGATTTAATTGATCAACCACTAGGCAAAAAGCCAATTTCTAAATTGATTAACCATGCCTATCGTAATCTTGGCTTAAAAGAAACTGTTATTTTTGCCGATCATATCATGTACACAGGTTTCCATTATGCAATGGTCGCTGGTGCCTCTGTTGGTATCGACGATATGGTTATTCCTGAAGCTAAGTACACTATTGTAGAAGATTCAGAGGCAGAAGTTGCTGAAATTCAGGCGCAGTTCGATCAAGGTCTTGTAACTGCGGGTGAGAAATACAACAAAGTAATCGATATTTGGTCGTCTGCGAACGAAAAAGTTTCGAAAGCGATGATGGATAACTTATCGAAAGAAATGGTTAAAAACCGTGACGGTGAGATGGAAGAGCAAGACTCTTTTAACTCAATCTTTATGATGGCTGACTCGGGTGCTCGTGGTAGTGCTGCACAGATACGTCAGTTAGCAGGTATGCGTGGCTTGATGGCTAAACCGGATGGTTCAATCATCGAAACACCAATCAAAGCTAACTTCCGTGAAGGTTTGAACGTATTACAATACTTCATCTCAACGCATGGTGCGCGTAAAGGTCTTGCCGATACTGCACTTAAAACAGCTAACTCAGGTTACTTAACGCGTCGTTTAGTTGATGTTGCACAAGATTTAGTGGTAACAGAGCATGACTGTGGAACGACAGACGGCTTATTAATGACCCCATTAATTGAAGGTGGTGATGTTGTTGAACCATTACGCGAACGTGTATTAGGTCGTGTTGTGTGTGAAGACGTATTAATTCCAGGTACTGAAGAAGTTTTACTGCCACGTAATACTTTAATCGACGAGGCGCTTTGTGATGTAATCGAAGCAAACTCAGTTGACCAAATTAAAGTGCGCTCAATTATTACTTGTAAGACTGATTTTGGTATTTGTGCACACTGTTATGGTCGTGACTTGGCTCGTGGTCATATGATCAACCAAGGTGAAGCGATTGGTGTTGTTGCAGCACAATCAATCGGTGAGCCGGGTACACAGCTTACCATGCGTACGTTCCATATTGGTGGTGCCGCATCGCGTGCAACTGCAGAGAATAGCGTACAAGTTAACAATACAGGTACTTTGAAGTTACAAAATGCTAAGTTTGTAACAAACTCAGATAAGCATATTGTTATCACTTCACGTTCATCAGAGCTAACAATCATTGATGAAATGGGTCGTGTAACTGAGAACTACAAAGTTCCATACGGTGCTGTACTTTCGAAAAATGATGGTCAAGCTGTTACCGCTGGCGATACTATCGCTAATTGGGACCCGCATACGCATCCAATCATTACGGAAGTAAAAGGTAAAGTACAATTTGTTGATTTAGCTGATGGCGTGACTATGGTTCGTCAAACAGATGAACTAACTGGTTTATCAAGCATTGTAATCACTGATGCCGCTCAACGTAATGCTACGGGTAAAGAAATGCGCCCAGCATTGAAACTAGTTGATGCTAAAGGTAAAGACGTAATGATTGCTGGTACTGAGATTCCAGCGCTTTATTACTTACCAGGTAATGCGATTGTAAACCTAGAAGATGGCGCTGATGTAAGCATTGGTGACGCACTTGCTCGTATACCGCAAGAGAGTTCAAAAACTCGCGATATTACAGGTGGTCTTCCTCGTGTTGCTGATTTATTTGAAGCACGTAAGCCTAAACTTCCGGCAATCCTTGCTGAGAAAACTGGTGTTATCGGTTTCGGTAAAGAAACTAAAGGTAAAGTACGTCTATTGATTACTCAGCCTAGCGGTGATGTTTATGAAGAGATGATCCCTAAGACACGTCAATTAAACGTGTTTGAAGGTGAGCAAGTAGCCAAAGGTGAAGTTATTGCTGATGGTCCTGAATCTCCACATGATATTCTACGTTTACGTGGTGTTGCACCGGTTGCTAACTACATTGTTAACGAAGTACAGGAAGTTTACCGCTTACAAGGTGTTAAGATTAACGATAAGCACATCGAAGTTATCGTACGTCAAATGATCCGTAAGTGTGAAATTCTTGATGCTGGAGACAGTGAGTTCCTTAAAGGCGAACAAGTTGAAGTAGCTCGCGTAAATATCGCTAACCGTGAACTTGAAGATCAAGGCAAGCAGCCAGCTGAATATGAAATGCAAATGATGGGTATTACTAAAGCATCACTAGCAACAGAATCATTCATCTCGGCAGCCTCTTTCCAAGAAACAACACGTGTGCTTACTGAAGCTGCGGTTGCAGGTAAGAAAGATGGTCTTCGCGGCTTGAAAGAGAACGTAATTGTTGGTCGTTTGATTCCTGCAGGTACAGGTTACGCGTATCATCAAGAACGTGCTAAAGCAAAAGCTGCTTTTGACGCTCATGAAGATACTACTGTTTCAGCAGATGATGCAGAAAAAGCGTTAACAGACGCTTTAAATGCAGATTTGATGGCTGACGATAGTGAGTAAGTTTAAAATATAAAAAACATAACTCAGCTTATGTTTAATTTCTAAACGACAAAAACCGCATCTTGTAAAGGTGCGGTTTTTTTGTTTAAAGCAGGAAAAACTTGACAGCTCAATGATTGACCTATAGAATTCTGCGACCCTATATTCTGTGCATCAATGCATAGATTAAAAAGGGTTACGTTTATGAGTGTGTAAATCTTCCCATTGATTGAGGTTTGCACAATAATTTATCAAGGCTACTTTCCTTGGTAACAACTAATCAGGAGCTATAATGGCAACTATTAACCAACTAGTACGTAAACCACGTGTTAGACAAGTAACTAAAAGTAACGTTCCAGCGTTACAAGCTTGTCCACAACGTCGTGGCGTATGTACTCGTGTGTACACTACTACACCAAAAAAACCTAACTCAGCTCTTCGTAAAGTAGCTCGTGTTCGTTTAACTAACGGCTTCGAAGTTACTTCATACATTGGTGGTGAAGGTCACAACTTACAAGAGCATAGCGTGATTTTAATCCGTGGTGGTCGTGTTAAAGATTTACCAGGTGTGCGTTATCACACTGTTCGTGGTGCACTAGATTGTTCTGGTGTAAGCGATAGAAGACAAGGCCGTTCTAAATACGGTGCTAAACGACCTAAATCTTAAGTTTTCCTCCTTTACCCCTCACTTAATTGAACAGTGAAGGTAAGAGAAAAAACGTTAAGTAAGGCCAAATACACAAATTTTATATTTAGTTATTTTGGATTATTCCTGAATACTACGGAGAATTAAGATGCCAAGAAGACGCGTCGTTGGGCAACGTAAAATATTGCCAGATCCTAAGTTCCATAACGAACTTTTAGCAAAATTCATCAACATCCTTATGGTTGATGGTAAGAAATCTACTGCAGAAAAAATTGTATACGGTGCATTAGACATTTTAGCTGAAAAACAAACTGATAAAGAACACATTGAGTTGTTCGAAACAGCTCTTGAGAACATCCGTCCATCTGTCGAAGTTAAATCTCGTCGTGTTGGTGGTTCTACTTATCAGGTTCCAGTTGAAGTACGTCCAGTACGTCGTAATGCTCTAGCCATGCGTTGGTTAGTTGAAGCAGCTCGTAAACGTGGTGAAAAATCAATGGCTCAGCGCCTAGCTAACGAAATGTTAGATGCGTCTGACAGCAAAGGTTCAGCGGTTAAGAAACGTGAAGACGTTCACCGTATGGCTGAAGCTAACAAAGCATTCGCTCACTACCGCTGGTAAGCTAGCAGTATTGTTTGAATGTATTGCTTACCTTTTGGTAAGTAAATGGCTAGCAAGAGTTTCTCTTGCTAGCCATGCTTGTTTTTGAGGTAAGTGTTAAAAATAAGCAAACGTAACTTAGTTAAATTAAGTAAGCGTTCATTGAATGAACATTTACTTTATTTAATTATTTAGTTTTGTTATTAAATTAATAACACAAGAGGATATCAAATTGGCCCGTATCACCCCTATAGAGCGCTACCGTAACATTGGTATCTGTGCGCATGTAGATGCAGGTAAAACCACTACCACTGAGCGTGTTCTCTTTTACACCGGTCTTTCACATAAGATAGGTGAAGTGCATGACGGCGCGGCCACTATGGACTGGATGGAACAAGAGCAAGAGCGTGGTATAACCATAACCTCTGCAGCTACAACATGTTTCTGGAAAGGTATGGAAGGTCAATTTGATGATCACCGCATCAATATTATTGATACTCCTGGTCATGTTGATTTCACTATTGAAGTTGAACGTTCTCTACGTGTACTTGACGGTGCAGTATTAGTTTTATGTGGCTCCTCTGGTGTTCAGCCACAAACTGAAACAGTATGGCGCCAAATGGAAAAGTATGCTGTTCCACGCATGGTGTTTGTCAATAAAATGGATAGAGCAGGGGCAAACTTCTTATCTGTTGTTGAGCAACTAAAAGACCGTCTTGGTGCAAATGCAGTACCTATGCATTTAGCTATTGGTGCAGAAGAAGACTTCGCAGGTGTAGTTGATCTAGTCAAAATGAAAGCGATCAACTGGAATGAAAGCGACCAAGGTATGACTTTTACCTATGAGGATATTCCTGCTGATATGGTTGATGACGCTGAAGAATGGCGTGAAAACCTAGTATCAGAAGCCGCTGAAGCAAACGAAGAATTAATGGACAAATACCTGGAAGAGGGTGATTTGTCAGAAGAAGAAATCAAAGCAGGCTTACGTGCGCGTACACTCGCCAACGAGATTATTCTTTGCAGTTGTGGTAGTGCTTTTAAAAACAAAGGTGTACAAGCTGTTCTTGATGCTGTTATTGAATATTTACCATCACCAACTGAAGTTGCTGCAATTACTGGTATCAATGACGATAAAGATGAAACTGAAGGCTCTCGTGCTGCTGACGATAAAGCACCATTTTCTGCGTTAGCTTTTAAAATAGCGACGGACCCGTTCGTAGGTACGCTAACATTCTTCCGTGTATATTCCGGTGTAGTGCAAACAGGTGATAGCGTTTATAACCCAGTTAAGGGCAAAAAAGAACGCTTTGGCCGTATTGTGCAAATGCATGCCAATGATAGGCAAGAAATTAAAGAAGTACGTGCAGGTGACATTGCTGCTGCTATTGGCTTGAAAGAAGTGACTACCGGCGATACTTTGTGTGATGCAAATAATGTCATTACGCTAGAGCGCATGGAATTCCCAGAACCTGTTATTTCAGTGGCCGTTGAGCCAAGAACGCTGGCAGCACAAGAAAAAATGGGTATCGCTTTAGGTAAACTTGCAGCTGAAGATCCATCTTTTAGAGTACATACTGATGATGAAACAGGTCAAACCATCATTTCTGGTATGGGTGAGCTACACTTAGATATTCTTGTTGAACGCATGAAACGTGAGTTTAGTGTTGAGTGTAATGTGGGTAACCCACAAGTATCATATCGCGAGACAATTCGCAGTAGCGTCGAAGTCGAAGGTAAGTTTGTACGTCAATCAGGCGGTAAAGGACAATTTGGTCATGTCTGGTTGAAAATGGAGCCTTTAGAAGAAGGCTCAGGGTTTGAATTTGTCAATGAAATTGTTGGCGGATCAGTACCAAAAGAATTTATTCCTGCAGTAGAAAAGGGTTGTAGAGAGCAAATGGACAGCGGTGTTTTAGCTGGTTTCCCATTGTTAGACATTAAAGTCACGCTTTATGACGGTTCTTTTCATGATGTTGACTCTAACGAGATGGCATTTAAAGTTGCTGCTTCTATGGGCTTTAGAAAAGGGGCTTTGGAAGCAAACCCTGTTATTCTAGAGCCAATGATGAAGGTTGAAGTATCAACTCCTGAAGCCAATATGGGTGATGTAGTTGGAGATTTAAATCGTCGTCGCGGAATGATAGACGGCATGGACGAAGGTCCTGCAGGTTCGAAAATTGTAAATGCATTGGTACCCTTAGCCGAAATGTTTGGTTATGCTACCGACTTGCGTAGTGCTACTCAAGGCCGTGCATCTTACTCTATGGAGTTTCAGCAGTATAATGAAGCGCCGAAATTGGTAGCACAAAAAATTATGGAAACTCGTTAGGGTTTTTATAAAAATTTACAACAAGCACGGTCGTTTTTGACTGTTGTTTTTAATTTTTACAGTACATTAAATATTAAGGTAATTGAAAAATGGCTAAAGAAAAATTTGAACGTAATAAACCGCACGTTAACGTTGGTACAATTGGTCACGTTGATCACGGTAAAACAACTTTAACAGCTGCTATCTCTGCAGTATTAACTAAAGTACACGGTGGTGAAGTTAAAGATTTCGCCCAAATCGATAATGCTCCTGAAGAGCGTGAGCGTGGTATTACAATCAATACTTCTCACATCGAGTACGATACAGATACACGTCACTACGCACACGTAGATTGTCCTGGCCATGCTGATTACATCAAAAACATGATCACTGGTGCTGCACAAATGGATGGTGCTATCTTAGTGGTTGCTGCTACAGATGGTCCTATGCCACAAACACGTGAGCACATCTTATTGTCTCGCCAAGTTGGTGTTCCTTTCATCATCGTTTTCATGAACAAATGTGACATGGTAGATGACGAAGAATTACTAGAATTAGTAGAAATGGAAGTTCGTGAACTTCTTTCTGAATATGATTTCCCAGGTGATGATTTACCAGTAATTCAAGGTTCAGCTTTAGGTGCTCTTCAAGGCGAAGAGAAATGGGAAGCGAAAGTAATCGAACTTGCAGATGCATTAGATTCTTACATTCCAGAGCCAGAGCGTGCTATTGATGGTGCATTCATCATGCCTATCGAAGATGTTTTCTCAATCTCAGGTCGTGGTACAGTTGTTACTGGTCGTGTTGAGCGTGGTATCATCAAAGTTGGTGAAGAAGTAGAAGTTGTTGGTATCCGTGATACACAAAAATCAACTTGTACAGGTGTTGAAATGTTCCGTAAGCTTCTTGACGAAGGTCGTGCTGGCGAGAACTGTGGTGTTCTTCTACGTGGTCTTAAGCGTGAAGATGTTGAACGTGGTCAAGTACTATGTGCTCCTGGTTCAATCTTACCTCACACTAAATTCGAATCAGAAGTATACGTACTTTCTAAAGATGAAGGTGGTCGTCATACTCCATTCTTTAAAGGTTACCGTCCACAGTTTTACTTCCGTACTACTGACATCACTGGTTCTGTTGAATTACCAGAAGGTGTTGAAATGGTAATGCCTGGTGACAACCTTAAGTTTGTTGTTGAGCTAATCAACCCAGTAGCGATGGACGAAGGTTTACGCTTCGCTATCCGTGAAGGTGGTCGTACTGTTGGTGCTGGTGTTGTATCAACTATCTTAGATTAATTTCTAGATAACAGTATTGATGAAAAAGGTCGCTAACGCGGCCTTTTTTGATCTGTATCGATAATAAGACTTAATTCAGAATAAACAAGCATAGATATGCGATTTTACAAGGTGTGGCAGAGGGGTAAAGCACAGCATTTTGTATAATTATGATCGTAATAACTTTAAGTAGAAATGGGAACTTACATGAACTGGCAAACAACTCTTACTTGGGAAAGTGCTCAACAGCGAGCTACTATCTTGCAACAAATCAGACAGTTTTTTGCTGAGCGCAATGTGGTTGAGGTTGAAACGCCAGCGCTATCTCAGGGCACAGTGACCGATGTTTATTTGGATGCTTTTAATAGTAGGTATAATGATAGCTCTGTGGAGCATGCAACAAACTTCTATTTACAAACATCGCCTGAGTTTCATATGAAGCGTTTACTTGCTTCAGGTTATGGCTGTATTTACCAAATTGCCAAAGCTTTTCGTCATGAGGAGTCAGGTCGTCATCACAACCCTGAGTTTACGTTATTAGAATGGTATCGATTAGGTTTTGATCATTTTGCCTTAATGAAGGAAGTAGCCGACTTATTGAAAGTTGTTTTAGCGTGTGAAGAACCTATACAGGTTGCTTACCAAACCATTTTTTTAGACAAAGTAAATATTGACCCATTAATAGCTAGTCGTGAAGAGCTGTTAACACTGATAAAGCAAAACAATATGTTAAATGATTGGCTAGTCATTGAGTCAGAGAAAGATATTAATAATGATATTTTATTACAGTATATTTTTAGCGAAATCATTGAACCGACTATTGGAATTGACTCGCCTTGTTTTGTCTATGACTTCCCAAGATCTCAAGCATCATTAGCAAAGTTATCTGTAAACGATACACGCGTTGCAGAGCGGTTTGAATGTTATTATCAAGGAATTGAACTGGTTAATGGCTTCCATGAGTTAACTGATGCTCAAACTCAAACGCAACGTTTTCAAGAAGATAACACTAAAAGGCTTGCTGCAGGATTAAACGAAAAACCGATAGACAAACAATTTATAACCGCCTTGTCCCATGGTTTACCACATTGCTCAGGTGTCGCGTTAGGCATAGATCGCTTGGTGATGTTGGCATTAAATGCTAAACATATTGAAGACGTAATAACTTTTCCGATAGAACGCGCTTAAATTAATTAAAAGGTAAAAGCTCTTCTTGTGTTTTGCACAGAATAAACTAATGTTATAATGTATCAATTGTGATATTATCTCGTTTTCGGCAGCTAATTTATAAGTTCGTCGATAATCACTCATTCAATTGGAATAAAAATGTTAGATAGAATAGGCATTACAGCAACTTCATTATGTGCATTACATTGCATACTCTTGCCTATTTTATTACCTGTATTACCCTTGCTTGGTTTAAGTTTTTTAGCCTCGCATGAGTGGGAACATGTATTTTTATTACTGACAGCAGCCTTAGGTACAATTGCACTATTTTCTGGTTTCAAGCGTTACCATAAACAGCTTTATCCCTTCTATTTGCTATATATAGGTGTCGCTTTATATTGGATTAAGCATGATTTTTCAGAAGATGTAGAAGCTTACTTTATCATTGGTGGTGCAAGTTTAATCATTGCTGCACACTTCATTAATATTAAATTATGTAATAGCTGCAAGCAGTGTGATGATGAGGCATGTAGTTCTTAATGCAATATAAAGAGCCTATAACAGAGGCTCAGTATACTGAAATGAATAATTAAATACCAAACTCTTTTAATTTTCTCGTTAGCGTATTTCTTCCCCAACCTAGTTTCTTAGCTGCTTCTTGTTTATGTCCTTGAGTAAAAATTAATGCGCGCTCAAGCATTATTTTTTCAAATTCAACCATTGCATGATCCAATATGGCACTTTTACCCTGTGCAAGCTCGTCATCCATCCAAGTTACTAGCGCACTCTGCCAGGTACTACTGTGTTGAGGACTTGTGCCTTGCTCACTTTTTTGCGTTAATTCACTCGGTAAATCTTCAAGTAGAATCTCTTGCCCACTGGCCATTACTGTAAGAAATCGACAAATATTTTCCAGCTGTCTTACATTACCAGGCCACTGGCAGGCATTAAGAAATCCTGCTGCTTGCTTACTTAAGGTTTTTGCTTCTACACTTAACTCGTTAGCTGCCTGCTTAAGAAAGTGCTGACTTAGTTGTGGAATGTCTTCTTTGCGTTCGCGTAAGCTAGGCAGGTGAATACGAATTACATTGAGACGGTGAAATAAGTCTTCACGAAACTCACCTTTGTTAACGCGCTCTTCAAGGTTTTGATGTGTTGCGGCAATAATACGTACATCAACTTGTACAGGGGAGTGACCACCTACTCGATAAAACTGCCCATCAGATAATACTCGCAACAGCCGAGTTTGAATATCAAGTGGCATATCACCTATCTCGTCTAAAAATAGAGTACCGCCGTGCGCTTGCTCAAATCGGCCCTGACGTACTGAGTTAGCGCCGGTAAAGGCGCCTTTTTCATGACCAAATAGTTCAGATTCGATTAAATCTTTTGGAATTGCAGCCATATTAAGTGGTATGAATGGTGCCTTTTCTCTAGGGCTGTGAGAGTGTAATGCCTGTGCTACTAGCTCTTTACCTGTACCTGACTCACCATTAATTAATACGCTAATACTAGAGCGTGATAAGCGACCTATAGCGCGGAATACTTCCTGCATGGCAGGAGCTTCACCGATTAACCCAGCGGCTAAAGGTGCACTTTCTTGCTGCTGATTTTTAGCATTCTGCTCTTTTGCATGTGTTAACGCGCGTTTAGTTAAATTAATTGCTTCATCAATATCAAAAGGCTTAGGTAGATACTCAAATGCACCTCCTTGGTAGGCATTGACTGCGCTATCAAGGTCAGAATGTGCAGTCATAATTATCACAGGTATATGGCTATGCTGTTTACTAATTTTGGCTAATAGCTCCATACCGTCGATATTGGGCATGCGAATATCAGATATGATTACTTCTGGTTGCCCATGATCTAAGGCGATTAATAAATTATCTGCACTTTCAAAGGCTGCACTGCTTATGTTGGCATTTGCGAATGCTTTTTCTAAGACCCAGCGAATTGAACTATCATCATCTACTATCCAAACTTGTTCGGTGATCATTATATTATCTCTTAAGTAAAAAGCTCTATGAGCTAGTATGTTTCGTTAGGCAATTGAAATAAAAATCATGCTAAAAGTGTTTGCTTTAAAGGCTCTTGTTGTAACGGCAAGAGAATTGAGAATTCGGTGTGACCTGGTCGACTACGACAAGATAGTTTCCCCTGATGCTGATTAATTAGCGTTTGAGAAATAGATAAACCTAAACCAGTGCCATTAGAGCGACCTGACACCATTGGATAAAACAATGTATCTTGGATCTTTAGTGGTATGCCTGGACCATCATCAATAATACTTATATGAATCGCTAACTTAACTCTTTTACCATGGATAGTGGCATTGCTGGCAATACGTGTTTTTAGTGTAATGGTATTTTCGTTATCAATGGCTTGAATAGCATTGTTGACAATGTTTAGCACTGCTTGTTGTAATTTTTCTTGATCACACTCAACGGCAGGAATAGAAGGATCATAATCACGACGTAAATTGATTTTCTGGCCATTAGAGAAGCTTACTAACTGGCAGACTTTCTCTAAAACACTATGAATATTTTGTGGCTCAATTTGAGGTAATTGATTAGGACCTAAGAGTCGGTCGACAAGGTTAGTCAGCCTGTCCGCTTGCTCTATTATCATGGCTGTATATTCTTGTTGTTGGCTACTAATTTCTTTGCTTAGTAGTTGAGCTGCACCGCGAAGACCACCTAAAGGGTTTTTAATCTCGTGAGCAAGCCCTTTGATTAAGTCACGTGCGGCAATCCACTGCTGCTGTTGAAAAACCTCCAAACTGATTTGCTTTTGTTGATCTATTTGCTTCAACTCTAGAAGAACATGCGCAACTCGGTCAAACTCAACAGACGAGGCGGTAATTTCAGCAGTAAAGCGGTGGCTTTCGGTAAATTCAATAGCAATATCACTATCTGTAAACTCTTGCCCAGTAGCAAGCAGTTGCTGCAAACGAGCTGTATTAATAGTGGTATTACCAAAAATAATCTCTGCAGCAGTAAGATATAAGCGATAAAGGCCTTTATTTAATAATGCCTCAGCAGCGGGATTTACATAAACAATATTCAAATCAGCATTGAGAATAATTACCGCAGTAACTAATTGGTTCACTACTGATTGTTGATAAATTAATTTATTCTGCTGAACATCACTTCGAGTATGCATCCAAATGCCCTTTATAGTTAAAGCTACGCACTGTTTTGGTGCGCTAGATTTAAGTGTACTAAAGAAAGGTTTTATTTGCAGAGTTATTTAATTGAGTTGTCATGTTATCAATAATGCTTACTAACCAAGCTGTTGCAGAGGTTCAATGTAATCTGATGACTAACTTTTAATTTTAACGGGCTGAGGCCCTGTGCATATAAAACGTAACTGGCTTAGATGATGCAATAACCTTGCCTTTTTCATCAAGCAGATCCATTTTTATTTTATGCTCGCCACGGTCAATATTTCGAAGTGAATACATTGCGTGTTTCTGTGGTTTTAGGTGGGCTTTACCATCAAGATATAATTGTACTTTAAAGCCTAATTTGAATTTAGGTTTAATTCCGCCGCTAATATAAATGGAACCGGTATTGTCCCGTATGGTGGCATTGTTTTGTGGGGTGTTGATAATAACTTCGTAAACATCTATTGTTACTTGCGGCGTTATATCAAGAACTTCAGTATCGACGCCTGTAGAAGATTGTATAACATTACCTGATTTAGTTTTGACTTCCTCTGCGCCAGGTCTTGGGGTATCAGAAAAAACTAAAACACCTTTTTCATTACGCCATACGTAAATTTTGGCCGTGCTAGCTTGTACAGGAACTGCTAAGCTAATAACTAATAATGTTAATGACAATAACCTAATCATAATAAACTTTATTCCTCTCCCTGTTAGCTAGTTAAAATTGTTATCAAGACAATATTAT